>Ga0315277_10000468_pt1 | contig 64595 bp, 55 predicted proteins | sample YL17G05_15_MG_FD_203695 | JGI IMG/M metagenome (GOLD analysis project Ga0315277, IMG submission 203695) | Sediment microbial communities from Yellowstone Lake, YNP, Wyoming, USA - YL17G05_15 | ecosystem: Environmental > Aquatic > Freshwater > Lake > Sediment | place: USA: Wyoming | collected...
TAAATATCATAGTCCCCGTTACGGTCGGTCTGGAAGGCTATCTCCGCGACGGTAATATCCTTCCCGGGAGACCATGTTGGGCGGACATCATCGCCCGGGTCAAATGTAATGCGGTGTACGGCGAATGTGGTAAGGTTATATACGAAAATTTCGTAATTATCCCATGCGACCCTGTTTGAAGCGAAGGCTATCCACTTACCGTCAGGGCTGTAGCAGGGGTCGATATCCTCAGCATTGTTGAATGTTAACCTTGTGGGCGGGAGCGTTGGGAACAGATTGGTTTTGTAAATTTCGGCATTATTATTATTCATATATGAATAAAACACTATTTCCGGGTTGCCGGCGACGGGGGATTTGGGATTGAAACGGGGCCCGAAGTCATCCGCCCATGTATCGGTGATTTTTGCGGGTGAACCTGAGCCGTCTAATTTCATGCGGTACAGGTCTATCTGCCCGCCGTGGTCGGAGGAAAATGCAACCCATTGACCGTCGGGGCTTATTGCGGGTCTGTATTCTTCCGTCTCGTTCCATGTCGGGTTGTCAGTGGGATCTATGAGCAATTTTTCCCATCCACCGAGCCAAAGGTCCTTGATATAAATGTCGGCGTAACCGGTTTTATCACGCAGGAAAGCTATCTGGGGTTTCTTGCCCCCAGTGCCGCCGGTTCCCTCTTCATCGTAATGGAAGACCGGGAAATCGAACCGCTGGTAAATGCGGTCCACCTGGTCGGTGGGGGAATCACTCAGCGCAACAAACCAGGTTTTATACCACCCCTCCTTGATTTCTGTAGTGTCTATGTCCTCGAAATCCGCTTTCCACCTGTTTGGGAAAGAGGGGTTGGTGTCTTTCGTGAGTGCACGCCAATCCTCATCACCGAATATGTCGGGGGCGTAGAAGCTGACCTCGATGGCATTATCCTGCCAGTCGAATACATCGCACGCTACTGAACAGCTGTCCGTATAAGTCGGCGGATTTCTCCATAATTTATAATATGGTTCGATGAATTCGATGTTGCTGATTTCGTAGGGCTCACGACAATGTATAGGCCAGCTTACCTCAAAAATATAACTCAATACGGATGTCTCAGGCTTATCCGGATTTATCCATAAAACCAGGGTTTCGGAATCCCACAATGGATATGGCGGTAGGCGCCTTTTGTTGACCTCGTCCTTGGCCATGGCAATGAAGGGGTTCCGGTTATCGGGGTATTCATCGCTGTCGAAAAGCGTTACCCAGCTATCGGCGTTACGGACATCGAAGTCATCAGGATATTCGCTCGTGAGCAGGATCATTCTTGGGTCGCAGGGAGATAGCGCCGTGGGGTTCAAGACATAGATATCGACCCAATATTCTTCTTTCTGGGGGTCGTATTTCCATAAATAGAGCTTTAAGCATTGGCTGCCGGGGCATTTGGGGTCGCTGAGCATACCCGTCACATTGAAATGCGCTTCCATCGCCCTATTGGGGATTGTGAGGATTTCTTTTGAGCCAGGTTCGATTATCATACTGCCGCAGCCGATAACGGAATGGCCGTCCCCGGCGCTGTATTCCCGTACAGGGTCTTCGGGTGCAAGCAGAGGTGTTTTATCACCCGAACTTGAGCAACCGATTACCGTAAGGAGGACTGCAATTGAGAGGAGGACAATAAAACTTCGCACTGGATTCGCCTCCATGGCAAGGATTATTTCTTTCATTATCCAATTATCAATTTTATCACAAAGGGTATGGCTGTCACAATGGCCCCGGTTAAACAGGTACATTTCTCTTGTTAAATCATAAACTCTATGCGGAGATTGGTTTGCCTGCTATTTTTGCTCGAACATATCATATATATCGCGGATACGTATGAATTTAGGTTTACGTCTAATCATATTGATTGCTGCGAGGAGATTCGCGATGTTCTGCTTCACGGCATCAGAACCGGGGGATAAGAGCTCATGGTCGCTGGTTTCGCCAAGTAGGAATGATGGGTGGATGACCGCGACTGTGAAGGGCGTTGACCTTAATGCTTCTTTGAGTCCCGGCCCGAGGATGGTCGGGTCGATGCTCAGGTCAAGGTAGCGTTTAAGCGGCTCCTTGTCATATGGGGCCATTGTAGTAACCATCGTGAACGGCACTTCCAAAAGGGTGAGATTTCCACCGGGCATACCAGGGGAGGCATAATCGAATCTCGAAGGGTGGTAAGGGTGAACAGGGGCTTTGAGCCAGTTGAACCGGCGTTCTTCATCGTTTCGCATACGCCCCGGCAGGGCCGTGGAATCGGCCTTGATGCCGATTTTGTCAAGGGTGTTGATGGCGTAGTTGGTCATCATCCCCTCCCCAATCCTTGCGCTGGCGATGTAGAATTCGTCCATGGGGAGTTCGACGAAGCAATTTTTCAGTTGCCTTTCAACCCCCGGCCCGTCGGTTTGTGGCATCCACAGGTTACCGCGGAGCCTGTAAAGGTGGGGGTGCCATCCGATCTCGTCGCCCTCCTGCTGGACTTTTAACCAGAATGGGCGGTAGCGGTAGAAAAGGGCGTTGATCCGGTCGAAGTTGGCTTTGACCTGGTTGTCCGCCCTGATGAAGAATGTAAATCGTATTCCTTCCCTTGAGAATGCCTTGCGTATTTCCCTGTCAATGATCTGAACCCCTTCATAGACAAGGTCATAATTTTCCTGCACACGAGAACTAAGAATCCCGCTGCAGAAATCGGATGTGATTGCTACATACTGAAAATCTTCCGAAGGCATATGGTCCCCATGAAAAATCCTCTCGTCAGATGAATTATACATCCAACTGGGGTTAAATTGGACAAGGTTTATAGAGATAAAGGCAAAATTCATGGGGTAGATAATCGTGCCTGAGGACGACTCTTTTTGTTAACCCTTTGGCAAAAGCGAGTATCTCCACGGGGTCAAAGTAATAAAGGCGTTCCTCGCGGAAATCGACATGGGTGCTCATCATATCGATGGCCATTCCCTTCAGGCAGGCATTGAAGCCGATTTTAACCACATCTTTGACGACTATGGCATTATCTTCATATTTCAAACGGTTATTGAACGCCTGGGAACTTGTAACCCAATCGAAAGTCTCTACGGGTGGGTTCTCCTGAATGTCCCTCAACTCGAACCTTGCGGTGGGATATGCCTTCCGGGCTTCCTCAAGGAGCCCCGGGACGATATCGTAACCCACATATCCCACATCCGTGCCCTCGTCTTGGAGGAAGCTGTAGAAATCGCCGAAGCCGCACCCCACATCGAGGATTTTATCCCCGTGGGAAATCCCAATGTCCAGAAGGGTGCGGTAGCGGAGATGTTGTTTTGAATCCGAACCGGAGGCTAAAGTCCGTACGTCATGGCCGAACTCCGAAAGCCTTGATTCATAGCGTTTTATTATTTCGATTTTATCGGCCTCGTTCATTATTCAGCCTCGGCGGGAAAAGCTTTTACATACCGAAACCCGGGCAAGTCCAGAGGAAGGTGAGTAGGGCGGACGGTATAAACAAAACCAGGAAGATGTAGCTCATTGCTCGTTTCTCCTCGAGTTTCGAGAGGAGATAAAGGCGGTCGATGATGTAGCCTGTAATGAGGGCCTGAAATGGGAAAACGGCATAGAGCATATTCAGGGATACAATACGCCCTGCATAAGCCCAGAAGAGATATACAAACAGGAGGAGGAGGATAAGCGTCCAGGCCTGAAGTGTATGCCTTCGAGTTATCATCAGCAGCAGTATACCGGGAATAAACGCCATGAAAAACGGGCCTAATCCCTGGGGGCCGGCTGAAAGGTCGCCATCGGTGGACATTGTCATCTTGTACCCGACGCCTGCAAAGGAACCATAACGGGTTGGAAAATCAACGCCTGTGAGGGCATCGGGCGGGATGGGCTTAGCCTTTGATGTTGTGTAATCGGGCCATTTTGGCGCGGGCGGCTCAGGTATGTTGAACGCAATCATATTATTCTTATCGGTAAACAAAGGATACGACGAGTCGCGCGCAAGATAGTGGTTTTGTATCGCCAAAAGGCTTGCCCCCATAGCCGTCAGTACAAGGAAAATTAGAAGGATTCCAACTTCTCTTAACGGGCTTGTTCTTATATGTTTTATGCAAGAGATAATTATGTACAACAGGAAAATACCTATGAAAACAATGCCCCGCGCCGAAACCGAAAAGGATAGCCCGAGGAATAAACCCGCAAGGGTGAGACCCTCGAATCTTGTTTCAAACAGATACCATATAAGCGCCGAATAAGAAGCCATCAGGAAAAAGGCGAGTACTATATCCCACGAAGGTTTGGCGACAAGTGAAAATTGAAATGGTATGCACAGGAAAAGTATGGCTCCCAACAAACCGGCTGGACGGGATGAGAAAAGGCGTCGCGCTGTGTCCAAGATTATCAGGATGACAAGCCATATAAGCCCTAAGCTGACGGCGTTCGCAGCCCATGGCCCGGCTATGCGCGAATATATCGCATAAAGCGGGATGCCCAGCCCGAGCGGGGTATGGCCAAAAGCCAACTTGAAGGATGCGGCGGGGTCATCGAAGTAATTGGGTATGTCAGGTATGCCCCAGGTAAAGGGTGTGACAGTAATAAATACAAGGGGCAGTATGAGCAGCCATGTCAGGGTTTTTCTGCTGAACAATTCATCCTCGGAAGGAGGAGGTGAGATGGCACCGCGTAAGCTCTCCACCATAGGTGTCAGTTCAATCACGATGGCGAAAAGCCCAAGGAAGAATAATAAACCTGCAGGCAGCCAGCCGAGGGCGAGTAAAACCCACCCGATGATTACCTGAAAAGCAATACCGATGGCTGATAGAAGTGTAAATTCAGTTCCCGGGGAGGGGAACTCAACCGTGCCACCCAGCCGCGTCCACAGGAATCGCCCTATGGCGTGTGATGAGCCTATGAAAAAGCAGGACAACAACGGGCCAAGGATTATCTTATAAGGGTTGGAAAGAGCCACCGCACCTGCCCATTTCCCAAAAGCGGGTTCCACAGCAGCCAAGTATTTAACTGTTATGAAGCCCGCAAATCCCATCAGGAGGATTTGGCAGGTGAGCAGGAGTATCCGCTTAAATGCACCCACTATGTATAACCCCCTTGCCGCCTTCAATCGATGATTTCAAAAATTTCCGTAGCGCCTAATTTTGAAACTAAGTTGAAATGGGCGTTGAACGTTGGGTCTTTTGGCAGCTTTATGGAGCCATAAGTCTCAGCCATGATTTGCTGCCGCTTGGTGTCCACCATAAGGTAAGAACAATTGAAAGTCTTCAGATATTCATAAAGCTCCTTCCCAGTCCCGGTATATTTATTGAACTCCTGGTGGTCACCGTACCCAAAGAGCCCCCCGATAAGAGTGAATTTTGCATAGAAACGGCAGTTTTCGCAGAATAAGCCGTAGACAATATCTTCTGGTCCGAGGAACTTGTTGAGTTCCAGCACTGCTTCATAGCTCGAAATATATTGTTTAAGGAATTCCTCTCGGGAGTCATTTCTTATCGGCAACTTGGAAATCGGCAAGTGCTGGACGCCCGAATTGAAATAGCATATACCCAGCATTCCGGAACAAGCGGCGATGAAAATGGCCAATATGTGGCGCTGGTTAACCATGTTGAGCTTGAGAATACTACTTACGGTAAAACCTGCCAGGGCAGCCATAAACGGCAATATCGGAAACAGGTACCGTAGCTGAAGAACACCAACCTGAAATATCCAATAGGACATATAGCCCAAAATTATGAATAGACACATCCAGGCAGGCGGAACATATTTGGGTTCAAGGGGCAATTTGAAGATATATTTACCGACAAGTTTCAAAAACCCCTTAAGAGCCATCAGGAATAACAAGGGCAGTATTGCTATATAAAGAGGGCCTAACTGGTTTTTCATCGCCCCGCCAGCCGGGTTTGGATTGTAGGACAAGTCGGCCAAAAAGGTCATAATCCGTGTCCAGCTACCGGTATATGCATGTCTCTGTAACATCTCCCTTTCATTGATTTGAAGTTGAGGTTTGAGTTCACTCAAGGTACCTATGGGGAGGATTTCCGCAAATACCGGCTGGTAAAACGGGAAAAATGGGTTGCCGAAGAGGACTATGTTTCGTAAATACCATGGGCAACCCGCGATGACGGCTATAACCAGCATCAATCCGATTTTGGCCAAGGTGGCCCTCACGTTGGCATTCTCAAGGAGGATACGTTGGATCAATACCCAGATGACATAGAGTATTACAAATACTAATGCCGTATACTTGACGCCGAGGCTCAGCCCAAGGATTAATCCGGTGAGATGCAGATATTTCTCCTTACCTCCGTAAAGCCATCCCACCAGGGCGAAACCCGACGTGAAGATAAAGAATGTCAAGGCGATATCGATGGTCGGGTGATTGAACTGGCCTATGAAATTGGGGACAAGGCATAACAGGATGGCTGAAAGCATGCCCGTGGTCGGGGAATTGAAGTAGACCCGGCCGAATTCATAAACCATAGCGAGGCACATGAGGAAGAAAAAATATGTGGTTATCTGTGTCATTAGAGGCCGGTCAAGCATGATCATGGGAAGATAGCATAGCTCTATTGACAAGGGGAAATTGTTGAAGTTGATATAAGCGTGAAAACTGACCGCATGCTCCCGGATAAAGACCTTCGGTGCCTCGAGGTGGGAATTCATACCGTCGTGCATAAACGGCGGGATTAAGGGGGCGTGAACGCTCGATGCAATTATACATAATAAGACGACGAATAAGATGCAGGTGATTGGGGGAAGGTGTATCGTTTGGATTGCCTTCCACATATCGAAGGGGTATGACGGCGCTGATTCGAGGCCAAACGCCAATGCTCCGAAGATCAACAGGATTATCGCCCAGGGATATATCAGGTGAACAAGACCGATTAAGAATATGGCTGCGCCCAACGCCCCAATCCCAACAGTTGTGCTGAAAAGAAACTCCTGAAGCCGGGAGATGAATTGAAGGTCCGGCCAGAGTCTCTTCAATATCCCGCGCCCGAAAATCCCGGCGACAATGAAAAAGACAAGAGTGAGGGCATAATTGACTATGGCAAGCTGATAGATGACCTGGAATAGTGCTATGTAAAAGCTACTTTCCTTGATCAGGTTATAAGTGTAAACTCTACCGAAGGCCAGTATGTTGATGAGGGCAAGCCCCATCCATAAAGCGGTTGCTACGAGCCCTGCTCCGGCGATGTTACAAGCATACTTCGGGTACGCTCTTTCAGGCTTGGCGCGTTTGGCGAGTGAAAAAAATATGCAAGCCCCAAGGCAGATACTGAATGCAACCAAAATAATGGGGTCAAAGGCCATCTGATTTTGGACTTGAACGAGTGATTTGATCAGGACATCCGTGCTTGATATCCCCGGTGCTGCAACAAGGAAGAAATGGAGTATTGCTAAAGTCGCCCAAAGGGTGGAAATCGCAATACTGAAGATGATAAATCCGATTGATAGGTGCCGTTTCACTTCTCAGGCGTCCTTTTCTATGAATCTGTATTTAAAAAGGGTCCAGATGGCTTTGATGCCATCCTTCCAATGGACTTTCTTGCCTTCCGCAACGGTCCGCGGATGGTAGGTTATCGGGACTTCGCAAATCTTCTTCCCCCTGTTAAGAACCTTCGCCGTTATTTCGGGACAAAACTCAAACCCCGTGCATTTAAGGGGAATCAACTTAAGGAATGATGTCCGGAAAGCCTTATAAGATGTAGCTTCGTCGGTTATCCTCGCACCCCAGAATATCCTGACTATCGCTGCCAAAATCCAGTTGCCGAAGCGGCTCCCGAACGGGATGTTGCGGTAATAGGTGAAATAGCCCCGCCCCAAAAAACGCGAGCCATAGACAACATCGCATTCCCCCTTATCAATGAGCGAAACTATCTGGTGGTATTCCTGCGGGTCCAGCTCCAGGTCGGCGTCCTGGATGATTGTTATATCCCCCGCGGCGTATTCTATGCCGATACGCACCGCGGCCCCTTTGCCGATGTTGATAAGCGATGTATGCACGGTAAGTATCTGCTCATTCGCCAATTTCTGTTTAAGCACTTCGGTAGTGCCGTCGCGCGAGCCGTCATCGACCACGATTATCTCCTTCGGGATGTCCACTGCCTTTACCCGATCGATGACCTCGGATATCGTCGATTTCTCGTTATAAACCGGTATGATGACCGAAAGTTTCATACGGGCGCGATACTACTCCCGATTCAACTTCCCCCAGGGTATAAACACACAGAAGGAAGCCCCAACGGCTTCCTCGCACACCCGCTGACGCGGAAGTAGAATCATAGTTTATTTCGGTAGGGTTTTCAAATGGTTGATGGTGACACCTTCCGAGGAGATCTCCTTGTCGCAGCCATGGGCGCGAATCTCTGAACCTACCGGTGGGGATTAAGTCAAGAGAAAGGTGGAAGAAAAAAACCACCGGATTGTGAGACCACTGCTATTGCGAGTCGAGGACGAGGGTCCCGTCTGTGGACAAACCTTCCCTATCCGTGATTTTTGCGATTATTTCAATATATCCCTTTTCCGAAGGGGTTAGGAAGAAGCAGGGATTCTTTAGATTATCAAGAAACCTCCCATCGCTTACAGGTACGCCGTCTATCATCTTCCATGACCACGAAAACGTGGGCTCCATGTCTGGGTCACAACCAACGCTCTTAGGGTCATATGAGTCGTCAATGTAGTCAACTTCTATCTCGACAATCTCTGCAGGCTCTACGGTTGACAATTCCCCCATGATAGGTTTACCGTTCAGGTTGAAGCCGCTTATCTTCGGTGCTTCATTATCCTCGATTTTTATCTTTATCGAAGTCTTTCCTTTACCACCATATCGGTCAACAATTTCTGCAGAGATCATCAATGCGTCTCCCTTCTTGTCAGGTACTTTGAATATTGCAGGATTAGTATGGACATCAACAAATGATTCCGTGCATTCTTCTCCTGACGACCATAACTTTGCACTCCAAGCATAGACAGGCTCAAACTGGTATGTCGAGGATTGTAATGGGTCATAATCCTCGTCAGTATAAGCGACTTCCAACTCGACAGTCGAACCGCTAATTAGCTCATCAAGCTCGATCGACCCCTGCTTAACTCTAATGCCGGTAATTAAGGGTGCCCGATTAAGGTCTCGTGCCGTTTGGCAGCCTGATATCAGCGCCAAAACCAGGAACAAGCAAAGGGCAGGGAACCACCGAATCTCGTTGGGATTTGCCTTCATTTCTATCCTCTCCTTTATGGCCAATTGAACCTTCCAGTGAAATAATCACTGCCCAGTAACCGGAGTATTGGATCACATGAATTCACCCAAGTTCTTTGACCGGTCTCTTCTCTTGTTTTTCCATACTCCTATCCATCGCCATCCTTCGGATTAGTTGTCTATTTATTTTGGGTTTTGTTCTTGTGAATCATCTATTAGCGTCTTATCCAACTTTATCTGTTTTTCATATAACATCTTAAAAAGCGTCGGATTAGAATAATAGAATATTACCCTCCCAGGAAATAAGTCTTTCGGCTCGAGTGAATTTATTGTTATAATATACTGGGTTAAAAACCGTTCCTTAGAGATCGAATCATCTCTATCGGTGCTGTTCTGATTTGAATCATCGTCAGCAAAAAGGTTCTTGGCCAAACCAAGGTCCTTTACAATATTCATGACCAATTCTTTCATTGTTCCCTCATCAAACTGCTGACCCCATTTGCATACTCTTTGTATGTCGGAAATTTTAATGGTATATTCCGAGGGAAGGAATGAGCTTTCTGTTTGATCAAAATCCTCTCTTCCCGCTGGGGTTAAAGGAGCATATCCCACACCCCATGCTTCTTGATTGCCTTCAGCGACATGGGGTGTGATGATAATGATGGTCTCTTTTTGCACGGCGATGGCTTTCTTGCGGCCAAACAATTTCTCTCCTAATATCGGAATTTCACCCAGGATCGGTATGCTCGAAGTTCGCATTTCAGTTTCTGTGCTAATCAACCCGCCTATGATGAACGAGCGATGGTTCGGAACCCTGACAATATCATGGACTTCGCGTGTGCATAATGTAGGCGCTTTTGACGTAGCCGCGGTTTGCACGCTGTTTAGCGTCTCTACATTCGAAACGACGGCATCAATCTGCATCTGAACTTCTATTGATTCGTTTTCACTCTGGTTATTGTCTTCTGCTTTATTATTCGAGCGGGCAATTTGTGGCTTGATATTCAGCGTTACACCAACGGGGACATATGAAATACTGAATGATGATACGTTATTTGTTATTGTTCCGCTTTCAACGGGAACCTGCTTCGCAATGGAGATGATGGCCTCCCTCCCGTCAATTGTCGTGACTTTGGGATTGGCTTTCACTGTAGCCCCGCCGGTGTCAATAAGGCCTTGCAGTATGGCAGTGAAACTACCCCTATCCTTGCTCTGCGTATCGTCATATGTAACCGATACCTTGTTTTTGTCCCTATCGGCCTCCCCAGGAAAAATAATGTTCCCCGTTGAGCCGAATAGATCCGCAATGCCCGTAAACGATGCCAAGCCATAGTCTCTTAGCCTGTCAGTACTGATTTCAACCACCTGTGCTTCGATCACGATTAGCGCCGCAGGTTTGTCCATTGTAGCAATCGCTGCTTCAATCTTATCAATATTTTCTCCCTTGAGATATCCGACGATAAGTCTGTGAGTGTCGACGGAGGATACCGGGTCGGTAAATTCGAGAGTTCTGAATTGAACGCTCAATTCTTTCCCCGCTGCAGTCTTGCTTTCAGGATTTGTGCTTAATTCAACAGAATGAACACTCACCGAGGGGGCGCCATATATTACGGGAGAATTTTTTTTGGGTTTTACAGCATCTTTCTTCGCATCTGCCGGACTTGCGGTGCTGACAACATCAAAGCCCATGGCTTGCAGTGATTTCAGCGCTTCCTCAACCTCCATATATTTCAGGGGAATATCTGCGTACATTATTTCCTCTGGTAGTGTAACGGGGGCAGGATCAACATCTCGGATGATTTGCTTTATTATCTTCATTACTGAAGGTTCAGCGCAAGCTGTGATTACAGAGGTGTCAAAGTCTAAGATCGCCAAACCATAATCTTTTCTTTCTTCTATTCCGAGGAGAGCCAAGCTACTCCGGCAGTAAGCCTCTGCTTGTGTAGAACACATACTATATAATTTTATGAATTCAAGGACCTTGCCTTGTTCCTCGCCATTTATCGAGCCGATCGAAATCGGCACATCCTCGAATTTCAGGTTAACTGAAAGAGATGAGGAGTCCTTATCAGTGCCTGACGAGTCCTTGCCGCTTCCCTGGGTATTGGTTTCGTTTTCATTGGACCGGGAACCACTTCCTGCATATACGGGCCAACACAACCCAAGTCCAATTAATAAGATGGCAGCGATTATTCTCATGGCTTCCTCCTTTATTTTGAGGCCCCAATAAAGTCATTAGGTGCGATACCTATGGCTATCGAATACCTCTTTAGAACCACTCCCTTACTGACCCCAAACTGCATTAAGTCTTAAGGGGAAATCTTATTATTTGAATTAAGTGGGATGCATTTTAAAATAGTCATTCAGGTTTGTCAACATAAGTAAGGGAACATTTTGTTTAATGCTTATTTTACGCAAATACATTAGAATTTCTTTAATTCAAAAGGGTCAGCCTCTGGGCAACCACTGGCCTGACAAGACGTAGCCAATGGGAACCTTAGGAGCGCGGACGTTTCCGACCGCATCCGGGTGAGGGCACACATGCTCCCAAAAGGCCGAGATTTTTGATTATCCAATCTTGTTACTCATACACCACCCTCACCCTCTCCTCCACCCCCCCCATAACCCTCTTCGCATCAGCCAAATCCTCACCCGCGGTAATAAACAGCGCATGCCGCTGCGTATCCATCGCTATCGGCACAAGGGTGTCGCCCGGTTTGATGTACATTACGATGGTCTCCACACCCGGCATTGCGCGGGCTTCATCGAGCCCAACGATGTCCTTCACCTTACCGGGTTCCCATATTTTGAAGCGCATGACACCCCCCCGGTGAAACTTGCGTTGAACGACGACCCGTTCCCCTGCCGCAGTACGCACCAGCGCTTCGAGGCAATTTACGCCGCTTATTGCCGGTATGAGGTGCGATATAGTGCCCGACCCACCCCCGCGATTTGCCATCTCAACGAGCATCGGTCCTTGTTTGGTTAATATCAACTCCCCATGAACAGTCCCGCGTTCGATGCCGAGTAGTTCGATGAGCTTGTCATATGTCCACTCAATTTTCGCCATAAACCTGTCCGGAAGCGGCGCAGGGAAATCAAGGTTTATCGCGATAATGCATGGCGGCGGAGTGTGCCTCTTCAGGCTTACGCCAAGCAGATGCGGCCGCTCGGCATCTACAAATCCCTCGACTGTCGCTTCGCGGCCTATCATGAATTCCTCGATAAGCACCATCCCTTCGCGCGAGAAGGGCAGGGCATTATCGAATGCCTGGCCTATCTCATCTTCCCGCAGGACTTTGCGCACACCGCGCGACGCCTGGTTATCCGTCGGCTTAATCACGACCGGCAGGCCGATCTCTCGTGTCCGCGCGATGCATTCATCGCGGTTGTTTGTGGCGTACCATTTCGGCGAAGGAAGATGATGCTGCGTGAGTTCGCGCATCACGCGTTTGTTCGTGGTATTTAAAGCCGTCTTCCGCGACGGCCCGACAAGCCCCATTTCGGTGCATACATGAGCCAAAGCGGCCATCGCCAAGTCGGTCTGGTCGGTTGCCGCGCCGATGATGCTGTAGCGCCGGGCCGCATCGAGGGTGCCTTGTTTGTCGGTTATATCGACGACTTCGGAATAATCAGCTATTTTGAACCCGTCCGCATCGGGGTTCCTGTCAGTGGCTACGCAGGCATAACCAAGCCGCTGAACCTCTTTAATAAGGGGAATTTGCCATAGGGAAGCACCAATGACGAGGAAATTTTTCTTTTCTGGGGCCATTATTTCATATATCGAAACGCCTTGGCATATGCTGAATATTTTCCGGAAAAATTATGCTAAAATGTTAAAGTTGTTATTTGAAATGCCGAAATATGACCTTGTGATCCGAATGGGTCATATTGGTGTGCGTATATTTTAGGGCCAAGGAGGGGCCCAAGCATAGTCGGGCGATAAAGGCGGGTCGCCTGAAGAATGCCGCTGATGGCACGGGGAGCCTTAATCCCCGGGGCGGAAGCCTATTAGTACAGGGGCAAGGAAGCTCCTGAAAAAATAACCGAGACGCGATAAGCGTCCGGGGCTCATGATTCTCAAGGAGGAGAAAGCATGGGTGTTCTACAGATTAATCAGAACATCATTGCCCTGACGGCAGTACGATCCCTTTCAGAGACATCGCGACGTTTGGAGAAATCGGTTGAGAGGTTGTCAACCGGCTTGCGCATTAACCGCGCCGCCGATGATGCAGCCGGCTTGACCATTTCCGAACGATTGCGTGCCCAGATAAGGGGCCTTACCAGGGCAAGTCAGAACGCGCAGGAAGCGATAAGCCTCCTGCAGACCGGTGAAGGTGCCTTAAACGAGACCACTGGTATTCTCCAGCGCATAAGGGAACTGGCGGTCCAGGCCGCGAACGGCACTCTCACCCAGAGCGACCGAGGCGAGATTCAGAAAGAGGTCGACCAGCTGGTCGATGAAATCAACCGGATCGCCCGTACAACACAGTTCAACTCGAAGAACCTGCTGAACGGGCAGGCGGCGGCCCTTACCTCGGTTGACAACCCCGCGCGCACAACCCTGATAGTGACGGGGGATGTTGGCAAGGGCGGCAACTTCAACATCGTCACTACCCTTATCTCAGCGCCGCAATTGGCTGTATGGAAATCCGACCACATGCACACGATTGCCGGTGCTGACAGGGTGGGTATCGTCAATGGGGAGTATACATTCCTCAACAATGCAGCACTTGTAGCCGGTGGAGCAAGCACGATAGGGGTCCAGGAAGTTGAGGTCCAATCCCTGTCGGTTGGCGGCAGGATGCTTGTAAGCGGCGGCAACTTTACGCTGAGCGTCATGGGGACCAGCGTAGCGGTCAGCATAACAAATCTCGTCAGCGTATTCAACGCCAAGGAAATAACCGCCGGCACAGACAGGCTGCGGGTCCAAGGATATGATGTCAATGGAGTACTGATTGACGCTTACCTTGTAATCACCGCGAGCACCGACTTCGCCAGCATTGCAACATGGTTAGGGAATGCTTTCTATGCGACTCCGGGTACCGATGGTGGAGTTACGATGGCCGCAACTGGCGGCCGCTTACACTTTTCGGGCGCCACGGGTTCATCCATCGTTGTGACTAACTTCATCTTCGAGGACATCGACAATTCCGGCAGCACATTCAACCTGTCGGTCGCACCTTTCACCCTGACATCTGTAGGAGCCGATGTCGGCGATGTCATGATGTACATGGCATCGATTGCACTCACGGCCAATGGAGTGCGTGTTAGCGCTGCGGTCGCAGGCGGCGTATGGACAGTCGGCACTGCCGGCACCACGGGCACAATCGATGTGCGATTCAACGGTGATGTGAACACCGGCAGCGATGACTACACCGTTAACAAAGCCGGCCAAAACGAACTGCAGCAGTATGGCGTAATAACCCAGACCTCAGCACCCGCAGGCGATTACAATTTCCGTGTGTCCGCCATATCAAACCGCACTTACAGGATAACCAACCTTGACACCGGCTCTATCTCAAGCACAATTTCAATAGCCGAGGTAGGTAATGTAACCAACCTCAACTTGGACAGCTTCCAGGGGTTGCAGCTTGCCTTAGACGCTATCCTCGTTACCGGTGAGACAGGCATCATCCATGTCAGTACAAACAATGTCCTGCCCGCTCAGAACACCACTACTCTCCAATCGATCTCGGCCTTTGCCGACAACGGTGTCTTCCTCGGCCGGAATTCGGTGGAGCTCAAAGTCAATGTGGCAGGACAATCAAGGGCTTCCACTATCTACCTTAATGCGGGCGACTCGATTCAGAATCTGGTAGAGAAAATCAGTTTGGCCATAGCCAATCCTGCCAGCTACAACGACCTTAACATGGAAGGAGCTTTGGCAGGTGGAGCATTTCCTGACCTGGCCCATTACAACCTTACCGGTCCTGCTCAGGGAACTATCTCCATCACATCACCTGTTCCCGGGTCCGAACTGATATTCTCCGGCGATGAGAATCTTCTGAATGCTCTGAGCTTGATTCAGATCGAGGAGACCAAGCAGGCTTCCTACAATGTCAGCATCGTTAACATTGAGTCTGGGGCGCTGATGGCCCAGGCAAGCACCAATACGGGCATCCTTCGGGGGGTGCTTAACGGTGCAGAGCTTTGGATAGATACCACCCAGGGCTTCAAGCTTGACCCCGATGGCACAAGTGATTATGTCATGTCTCCTTACAACCTCGATCCATATGTAAGCCCGATTGTCAGCCTGACAAGTAATTACCAGGGGGCGACCTTCGTCCACATCGTGCCGAATCCGTTAATCTTCCAAATCGGCCCCAACCAGGGACAGAAGATCGAGCTTGCGCTTGGGCAGATGGATGCCTCCAGGTTAGGCTTGCGAGGGTTGTTGGTAGTATCAGCTGATTTGGCTGAGGAAGCCATCACAAAGGTCGATGATGCAATCAACATCGTCACAAGCCAACGGGGCCAGCTTGGTTCTATCCAGAACAGGCTGGAGTCGACCATACGGAACCTCGATATCGCCAAGGAGAACCTCGCATCAGCCGAAAGCGGCATACGCGACCTGAACGTGGCGCAGCAGATGATCGAGTTGACGCGCGAGCAAATCCTGTTGCAAGCTGGCACCGCCGTACTGGCCCAGGCGAACCAGTTGCCTCAGACCGTCTTGCAGTTGTTGCGGTAATTCTAAAAAGGCTTGACCGGTTTACCCCGGGATAGCCTTTAAGGGGATTATTATAGTGGCGACTACGGACCAAATAGGCGCATATTACGTTCCTATGCCCCAGCGGCAAGTCAAGCCGTCGGGTAATTTACCTGTTAAATCACCCGTTGTTGATTTGCCATCCAATAGGGTGGGAGCAGCCGCGCCGAAGGCATCTAAACCAGAGCCAGTGACGCCACCAAGAGAGTTGTCCTTGAGTGAGATTGCCAATCTGCTCAACAAGGTCAATCTCCACTTTGACCTCTTTGAGATCCAGGCCAAATTTACCATAGATAAGGCATCAGGCGGGATTCTCATTGAGGTCAGGAACAACCAGACGGGGGAGGTTATACGGCGTATACCTCCTTATGATGCAATTAGGTTTCTCTCAGAGGCAGAGAAAACGGCCGGTTTGCTGCTGGATCAGATGGTTTGACTTTTGACCGTTGGGCGGGAACGCTCAACGGGCCAGATATGGAGGGGGGCCTGAGGCCCCCCTCCTTGTGTCGGCAGATGGATTTATCGAATCCCGGTTACTCTCGCGGGAATGAGTAGTTGGAAATAGGATAGGATGGGATCAAAAAAAAATGCAAAAATACCTTCAAAATCACCCCAGGTGTTATTTTCCTTTTATAAATTCCGATAAACCACATGGGGGGGTAAGTGTTTTATTTGCCGAATTGGGTGAGCTATGGCCGGTGACATAACCTTCGGGGGAATTGTATCCGGGCTGGATACCAATGCTATTATTGACGCCCTTTTAGCGGCGCGTCGCGCCCCAATTACCAGACTCGAACAACAGGCGGAGCAGATATATTTTGAAAAGCAAGCCCTGCAACGGGTTAATTCGTATATCCTCGCTCTTCAGAAAGCGACATTAGCCCTGCGTATGGAATCCACCTTCCGGCGGAAGAAGGTGGCTTCCAGCAATGAGGCCCTTGTCAGCGCCACCGCCGCTTACGGTGCACTTAACCGTTCATACTCAATCGAAGTCAGCCAGATGGCCCGTGGGGCAAGAGCGGTATCGGGATTAAACGACCGTTCCCTCAACCGTGCAGCGGCCCAATTGATGAACGGCAATACTGCCGGCATAACAACATTGACGGCAACATCGAGCCGTCTCGGGGGGGTACGGGCTACATCAAATACGCTTATCACCGACACGCTGCAAGCCGGTGAAGGGTCGGCTGCAATCACCGCCGGAGATACTATTGCGATTGCCGGTGTTTTAAAAGACGGGACAACCAGTGTAAGCGGCACTTTCACTTTCGCCGGTAACAGCACCGATACAATCCAACGCCTTGCCAATACTATCCAATCAACATTCCAGGGTGAAGTAAATGTCGCATTGGGACGCGACGGGCAGTTGATACTCGTTGAAGCCAACCCCGCTGTTGCGGGTAATATAACTCTTTCATCATTGACTTTTAACGACGCAGATTATTCCGGTTCGACGCTGAGCATAGGTGTTGGCAACTCCTATGCAGGTGGCGCAGCGACCGCTAATATTATTACCGGCACCAAGACTTTCACTACCGGCTCGTCGGCAAACATAGCGACATCCGCAACACTTATTCAGGACCTTGACCAGGTGACCGGCACTCTCGACAGCGGTGCGGATGAAATAACCATTACCGGCACCGACAGCGATGGTACGGCCATAAGCGGATATTATCAATTTACCACCGGTGATACACTGAATGAGCTGCTTACAGCGATAAACGGTTTATACACAGGTGCAGTGGCTACAATTCAAAATGGGAAGATAGTGCTTACGGATACCGCTACCGGGACAAGCCAGACATCGTTAAACCTTGCTTTCGTTGATCACGCAACCAACACAAACACTTTCGACACCGGTATTCTCCTGACCGCTGTGCAAGGGACATCCTCTACTGCCCAGAGGGTTCATACGACCGAATTCACGACCGCTGCAAAAGGGAAACATCTGCTCACCGTGACCGATGGCCAGGGCGGGCAGATTACGGGGACGGTAAGCCTTGATGCTGATACGCAACTTGCCGCTCTTGGCGTTACCGAGGCCCATTTGCTCACCATTGATATCGACTCAGGAGCTTCGGGGGTGGTGCCAATCGGTATACGCGGGCTGAATGAGTGGGATACGGTTCGTGACCTTATAGAAGCCGTTAATATCCAGGTCCCCGGCGTTACAGCAGGGCTTACACCTGACGGCAGCGGACAATATTACATTCAAATAACCTCGAATACAGGGGGCAAAGATATAAGGCTGACCGACGGGTCAGGGAACGGCATACTTGAGAATGTGTTCAACCCGACCGGCGGAACGGATACAGACTACACCACAACCAATGCCACGACAGCCACAACCGATTTCACTATGGTAAACCGGTATATCCCGGCTAATAATTCGGGCGAGCAACGGTTTGTTTATACGGGCGCTGAAGGGTCGCCGGTGACGACGCTGATTGGAAATTTCCAGATAAACGGTGGGGCATCGAATACCTTCACTCCCGGCGTCGCGGTTGCTTATACTGTTGAAGACAGCCAGCTTAACCTGCGTCCGGCGACTGACTCGCATATCATCGGAGCTTCAGGAGTGAGTAACGCCGCCAATACTCAGCATCCGCCTTTGAACATTTACCTTTCACTTTCGCAGGCGGGTTTTGCGACAACGCCGCAGAACCAGTCGGCCAACCAATACTTCCACACCGATGGTTTTTTCACCATCAATGGAGTGCGGGTAAATGTGGGGAATGTTGATACCGTAACGGTCAACGATGTCATGGCCCAGATAAATTCATCTGGGGCCGGTGTTATCGCTGAGTATGATGCAACCGCCGACAGATTCATCCTGCGGCGCAACAATCCGGGGAATACAACAGCCATAACGGCTGGGGGCGCAAGTGATACATCGAATTTCCTGACCATCGCAGGGTTAACGGATGCCGCCGGGGCGGATTCTTTCACGGGCACAGCGGCCGGGGCGGTTAATCTTGATACGACCCTATCCTTCTCGGGCTTCACTTTACCGCCCTCCGCCGGTACATTCACGATCAACGGGGTAACGCTTTACGTTGACCCGACGAGCGAAACGCTGCGGGATTTGATCACCAAAATAAACAATTCCGCCGCGGGTGTGGAAGCGGCTTATGACGCCGCCCAGGATAAAATCGTCCTGTTTCAGAACCTTACTGAGAATCCCGGGTTCGACCAGATAACCATAGGGGCGCTTTCTGATACATCCAACATCCTTTCGAGTTTCCGACTCACTAACTCGGTAATTACGCCGACAGCCATAGGGACCGTACGTCAGGCTGCGCGGTTTACAATTGACGGGCAGGAATATGTCAGGAATACAAATACCGTTGCTGATATCATAAATGATGTCACCCTGAATTTAAACGGCCCGACGGGCTCAACTCCGGTGAGCGTGACCATTTCTCAGGATCCTGATGTGGGTGTAGGAGTGGTTACCGACTTTGTGGTGGCTTACAATAAGGTGATTGAAAGCATAAACCCCGCGGCGTTATCTGATGATGACCGAACTAAAATGGCCGCGCTTAGCGATTCCGAAAGAAACAGTATGACCGCCGAGGAAATCGATACCTACGAAAACACACGCCAGTCATTTATAGAAACAGATTATATCCAGAAATCCGACGTCGTCCGCCGGCTCAACAACATTATGCAATCGGCTGTATTTGACAGGGTTACAAGCGTTCAGGCGGGAAAATTGGACAGGCTTTCCGGGTTGGGGATAAGGACATGGTCTGTGGGCGCGGGTGTTCTTGCAGCGAAAGATATACCTTACCTGATTGATAAAACCACCGACAGGGATACGATACTTGACCGGGTAACCAACAACACTTCCGTAAAGGATTATATCCTTTCCAAAGCGGATGAAGTGTATGGCCTGTTCGCAAGTGAATATACATCCTCGACCTATGTCCAGGGGAACCTGGATTTGACTTCCGGGTCCACTTTGAATGGGCCGTTAAGGTTCCGGATTGGGGACGGTACTACGTACGCAACAGTAGAACTGACAAGCGGATATAAAACGCAGAGCCAGATTCTGAGCGCAATCAACGGGGCTTTGAACACGGCCGGCTTAATATCAATAATGCAGGCGTCTGTTACAACACAGGGATATCTGCGCATTGATTCATCTGTGGATTCAGGTCGCGCAAGAATACATGTAGTTGACCTTAACGCCGGTGCGCAACTCGATGAATCATTGGGTCTGAATTCGGGTAATACATACGGCAATTCCGCTCGTACAAACGCCGGATTGGCCCGGCGTATCGATGCGGATTTGGGGAATTTCACCGGTTACCAGGGGTTCATCAACGAGCGGATACGTTCCGGGGGAATCCTTGACCGCAGGTTGTTGGATATAGCAAAAGGCATCTCCGACATGGAGGACAGGCTTAGCGACTATGAAACGAGCTTAAGGCGCACCTATGCCAATATGGAACTGGCGTTGAGCCGCTTCCAGACAACAAGCCAGTATATTGCCCAGCGGACCGCGCTGCTCCAATCGTCGACGGGAACAAGTTCGTCTTGATATGCAACGGGCTAAGGTTTTAATGGTAAGATGGGTGAAGTAATGGAAACGAAGGCGGACGTAATGAAAATCACAATCGACGGTATTGAGGTTGTTCTCCCAAAGGAAGAGCCGCAGGATTTCAAGAAACTTATGGAATATATTCAGCGTGAGCATATACCTCCCGGCAGGCTTGTGACGGTGCTAAAGCTCAATGAGGAATATTTAGGCGAAGAACAGGAGGTTGCGTTCGGTGCGCAACCGTTGTCGGATATTGACACACTTGATATCGAGACCAGTGTAGCTGATGAGCTTGCGACCGAGGTCCTTATGGACTACCAGGATTACCTGCCGAAACTCAGCGAGCAATTCGAGCTGTGCGCCAAGGAATTCCGCGGGGGCGACCGCCGTAAGGCGTTCAGGCTTTTCAGCTCTTCGATAGAATTCATAAGCGCCTTCCTCGATATACTCGACCACATCAGGCAGGTGTTCCTTATCGATTACTCAAAAATCCAGTGCAGCGACAAAACGATGATGGATTTGAACTTGCAGATGCATGATTTGGCTAAGGAAATACTCGAAGCGAGCGAAGCGGCTGACTGGTCTCATTTGGCCGACCTGCTGGACTATGAGCTCAGCCCGTTGTTGTATAAATGGATGGGTGAAATCCCCGAACTGATTAAGGCCATCGAGGAAATGCCGAAGCTCGAATAAAATTGGGGACGGGCCTGATTTGCCAGGCGTTGGAAATGGGTTCCAAGATCATCTGTATCAGGCCCGTCCCCTATTCTGCTGGAGCTTTTAAGTACAATTGAATGTTATGCAATTTGGTTCCTACGCGAGGGGATAGAATTGGCTGATTCATATTTTGCGACGAATCTCGGTTATATCAAGAAAAAGAATGCCGCCTGGGCGGAATTGCTCGATGCGCAGCGCGAGGGCAGGGCCGACTTACCCGAAACAGGCGATATACGGAGCTTGGAATGTATACCTGCCAAGAACGGCCTTCCCACATTGAAGGCGGAGCATAATGGTGATGTGGTATTTCTTCATTCCCGCTACGACCCCCGGAAAGAAGCGAAGGATATTGTTGATAACGCATATAACTCAAAGCAGAACTATTTCGCAGTCCTCGGATTGGGATTAGGTTACACCGCTGAAGCCCTTCTTGACCGCGCGGAGGGCAAAATTTTAATCGTCGAACCGAATCCGGAAGTCTTTCTTAAGGCGATGGAACATCGGGATTTGTCCAAGATACTCTCATCCGACCGTGTCGCTCTCAGCGTTGGTGAGGATTGGACGAGCGCCTTCAGCAGCTGGATGAAAATCGCGAAACTCTACGAAATCGGTGGTGTTGGCATCATCGAATTGCCGGGTTCCCTGAAAACCGCCCCGGATGGTTACTTCGAACACTTCAAGGAAAAAATGAAGGCGCACATTGTGACCCTGGGCGGCAACCTCCAGACGGTGATGCTGATGGGGTGGGAGTACCAGCGCAACACTCTCGCTTCGCTGCCGCGTATTCTCGATAACCCGCCAGTAAGGCTCCTTTTCGATAAATTCAAATCACACCCGGGGATTATTGTTTCCGCGGGGCCGTCATTAAATAAGAATTTTGATCAGATAAAGGAATTGAAGGGACGGGCCGTTATCATTGCCGTGGATACATCGCTCAAGCCACTCCTTAAAGCAGGTATAGAACCTGACTTGATTTGCACCGGCGACCCGCAATTAGCCAACTACAAGCATCTTGCGGGGGCTAAGGTTGAGAAGGCATGTCTTGTTGCCGAGCCGATGACGCATCCTCAATCGATGATAGACTTCGACGGAAAGCTCTTCATAGCCTCATTCGCCGACAAGATGATGCAATGGCTCGCGCGTTCCATCGGAGATGTCGGCCATGTGATGTGCTGGGGCTCGGTTGCGACGATGGCATTCGACCTCGCAAGGAAACTTGGCTGCGACCCAATCATCTTCACAGGGCAGGACCTCAGCTTCCCGGGTGGACGTACTTATGTAGAGGGGACATATTTCGAAGAAGAAGAGAAGCGCGATATGTCCCTTGAGGCTTTCGAGAAACGCCAGGTCACGTATGAAATGGAGGATATTTACGGCAACCCTGTTAAGACCAACCGGCAGATGTTTGCCTACTTGAACTGGTTTAATTATGAAATCAGCAGAACTCAAGCGAAAGTCGTCAACGCCACTGAAGGCGGGATACTTAAGCAGGGGGTGGAAGTACTGGCGCTGAAGGAAACGGCGGAGAAATATGTGACAGGGGATTTCGACGTCACCGGGATGATTCATTCCGCGCGGGATGAGTTCGAGGCTTATAACCTTCCGCTGCTGAAGGCCCATATTTCCAGCGCGCTGGAATCATTCGGCAGGATAAATAACGTTTGTAATAAAAACCTTGAACTCCTTAAAGATACCATGTTGAAGCTTCAGGGATTCCAGAAATATCCGCCTTCACTTTGCCAGGACGTTCTCAACACACTTGATGCCGACCGGCTTAGGATAGCCGGAGAGCCTGGGATGAAGGATTTCATTGAATTCGCGAACCAGACGGGGATGTTCAACTTTGTGAAGAAATTCAACAAAATCCAGGGCAGCAAATTTACCACTCACGTGATGGATGAATCGATAGATTTATACACCAACCTTTATCAGTCGACGCGACGAACTATCGGCAAGGTGCGCCCGTTCTTCGAGCAGGCCCTGAAGGTAGTTAATGAAAGGGGTGAGAAGTAATGCCCGGTGACGGCGACGATGCCAAGACGGCATACCTCCGATCGGTGATTGAAGGCTCCAGCAAAGAAGATTTGCTGCTCATGCTCCTTGACGGCGCAATCAAGTTTGTGGGCAAAGCGGAAACCGCTTTCGATGAAGAGAAATGGGACGAAGTGCACAACTGGTTATGCCGCGTGCAGAACATCTTTCTTGAACTTGCCCTTTCCCTCGACCTTCAGGCGGGGGATTTCGCCCAACAATTGGCTGATATTTACGGCTTTATCCATGGGCTTTTGATACAAGCGAACGTGGACCGCGACAGGGAGTCTCTGGAGCAATCGAAGAGGTTGATTCTTGATATCAGGCAGATGTGGGCGGAGGCGGTCCGGAAAACCAAGGCCGGTAGTCAGCAGGGCAAGATTGTCCCGCAAAAGAAGGCCGATACCGCTGCAAAAAGCATAAACATAACCGGTTGAGCGGATGTTAATTAATGAAGCCGGATTAGGTCGTTTATTACCATGGATGATCCTCAGGGAAAACCGAACCCGCTTACTGCTTACCGTGAGTTGGCTTCCATCACCACGTCAATTATGGCTGCCTGCGAACGCGGCGAAGTCGATGCCATGCTGGCGGAGATAGGACGCCGTGAAGAAGCGCAGAAGCGGCTTGAGTCGCTCGATGCTTCTGATGTAACGCCATACAGGGAAGATATCCTGCCGATATTGGAGGGCATACAAGCCCTCGATGCGGAGATAGAGCCGAGACTCAAGCAGTTGCTTATGAAAACGGGTGAGAAAATCCGCTCCGCATCGAACTCGCGCAAGCTCCTTGAGCTTTACCTGAAGGACACACATAGCCTGGAAGCGAAATTTCTTGACCGGCGGGGATGAAACATGCAGGTTGTCGCCATCATACAGGCGCGCGTCCAATCGACGCGGCTTCCCGGGAAGGTGCTGCTTCCGCTCAAGCAGCAGCCGGTTGTAAACCATATAATCGAACGCCTCTCCTTTTGCGATAAAGTAACCGGCACTATTCTCGCGGTCCCGGATGACAAAGAGAATAACGTGCTCAGGAAATTGGCCCTCGCAGCGGGAGTGGATTATTGCACTGGGCCGCTCGATGATGTCTTGCAGCGATACCTCAATGCAATGGCAGCTTCCGAGGCCGATTTTATCGTGCGCGTCACCGGCGACAGCCCCCTTATCAGCCCATACATTGTTGATTTGACCATAGAGGCGTTAATCGAAGGGGGATATGATTACGCGGTGATGAAAGGCGCACCGCTGGGGATTGAAGCGGAAGTACTGTCCAAGGAAACACTCGCGAAAATAGACACACTCGCTGAAACGGCGGAGATGAGGGAACATCCGACATTGGCGGTTTTCAAGTATCCTGAGAATTTCAAGGTGAGAATACTTGCTCCACCCGAAGGCTATGCCCGTCCGGAGTTCCGCTTGACTCTGGACACCAAGGCGGATTATATACTCCTGAAGTCAATTTACGATAATGTTGAGCCGAAGCAGGGATACATACGGCTGCCCGATGTGTTCGCATACCTCGATGCCAACCCTGATGTAGCATCGAGCAACATTGATGTCAAACAGACAATGCACGATTTCCTCAAGGCACGCAAGGAGGCGATTGCCAATGCCGGGCTTAAGGATAGACCACCGCTTGATTGATGATGGCAAACCGGCATACATCCTCGCTGAAATTGGCATAAACCACGAGGGGGATATCAGCCTCGCAAAAGAGATGATAGATGCTGCGGCTGTCTGCGGCGTCGATGGCGTCAAGTTCCAATCGTTCCGCGCGGAGGACCTTGTGGACAAAAAGGCAAGCCCGGAATATTACAAGCTGTTCAAACGGGTGGAGCTTTCGCGCAAAGACCACGAAGTGCTTTTCGCATATTGCCGGGGCAAAAAACTCAACTTCCTGTCCACGCCGTTTGACAATAAGATGGTTGATATGCTCGTCGGCCTTGGGGTTGGGGCGATAAAGGTCGCAAGCGGGGATATAACGCATTTTCCAATGCTGAAGCATATCGGCTCGAAGGGAGTGCCGGCGATTCTTTCCACCGGTATGAGCCATCTCTCCGAAGTGGATGAAGCAAGGCGGGTTTTATATGAAAGCGGCTGCCCCGGTATGGTGCTCCTCCACTGCGTAAGCCGCTATCCCGCCAGGCCGGCTGATTTGAACCTGCGGTCGATGGTGAAGCTTGGCGAAGTATTCGGGGAGCTTTATGGTTTCTCCGACCATTCAATTGGATACTTGGCCGCAATCGCGGCTGTTGCGATGGGTGCGAAGTTTATAGAGAAACATTTTACCATTGATAAATCTCTCCCTGGCCCTGACCACAAGCTTAGCGCCGACCCGCGAGAGATGAAGGCCCTCGTGGATGGTGTACGCTACATTGAAAAGGCCCTCGGCCATGACACAAAGCAACCTACAACCGAGGAGCTACGCGACCGCCATCTCGGTAGGCGTGGATGCTATGCGGCAAGGGATATACATCGTGGCGAGAAGCTATACGAATCAAACATCAAATTCACACGGCCGGAGGGTGTTATTCCCGCGAAGCTCTGGGAGAGGATTAAGGGGCGAAAAGTTCTGAGGGCGATTAAAAAGCGGGAACCGATAGATTGGGGGATGTTGGAGTAAGTAAGTCTTCATGCAGGCTGGAAGCCTGCGCTCCCAGGAGAAAATATTTTCGAGTATGTGGCCGGGTGCCGTCCACTTCTCGTGTATAGTCTGCTTATTCAGATAGTCCTGGTATGTATATACCGAAGGATTTTTATTTCTGAAGGACTTGCCAAAAAGGACTCTATAAAGTAAATTTAATGCAGTAGTTCACAGTGATTATATCATTTCAGGATATTGGAACTGTCCATTTTGACATCAAAATTCATGGTTCCTGTATTTTGCGTTAAATGATTTCCGGGGAGGTATATCGAAGATGAAATCGAAACTTGTCATGCTGGTTTGCTTGGCCTTCCTCCTTGCTTTAGCCATAGGATGTTCCGGGACCGATGAAAGCCCTTCGGCACCGGATAAGGCGGGCAATCCCCAAATCATGGGGCAGGGATTGCCACCGTTATATTTTATTATGGAATTCAATCCCGCTGACTGGTCGGTGACAATACGCCCCAAAGAAATGCCGCGCGAAGCCGGGTTCGATGTAACCCCCTGGGCTAAGGTGACCATCCTCAGCGCCGTGTGGATTCCATCGGAGCGCAATTGGTATGTCACCGCCCAATTGAGGAACACATCGCAGTTCAAGGGCTACGGCGTATGGGCGGTATTCACCGAGATGGGCCTGAAGGTGCTTCGCAATATCGATGGCTTCATCTATTACGGCCCGCAGCAGAAACGCGTGCCGTTCATCGCCATCAGGAAAGACGCACCATTCAGGGAGTTTCCCGGATACCACGTCGAAACCCAGGAAGTGGTCATCCATTGGCCCATTGGGGTTGAATCGTGGGATCCGATTGAGTTTTACATCGATGCATCCTGGCCGGACCCGCGTCCATTGCCCATGGTTGAGGATTTATCCCAGGTGAATTTCCCCCCGCCTTGCTACCACTATGCCATCCAGGCGCACGTGCAGGATTTCCAGTCACCGTCAGCCGACCTTACCGTCTGGGCTGACCTCTCATCCTACGGCGCGGGCGATAATGTGCCCATGTTTGATGACGGCGAGCATGCCGACCTCGATGCGAATGACGGGATATTCGGCGCCGAATTCGACCCCGGCAGCATCTTCGGAACTTATACGTTTACGGTTTATGCCAAAGACCCGCAGAATAACAGTATGGAGAACGACCTCCTCTTCGGGCCGATTGAATTCCCGCCCCTGCCGCCGATTCAGTGGGATACAATCGAGCAGGGCACGCAGAGCGGTATCCACGAGGAAAAATTCGAATTGATAAAAGACCATGATTCGTGGGTCGCTTTTTGGGATATGCATGGGTCCAATCAATTCCCCCCTCCGCCCTTACCCGATGTGGATTTCGAGACAAAAATGGTCGCTGTAGTGATGCTCGGCCCTAAGCCCGATTCGTGTTATACCACTGAGATAACAAATGTCGACTGGTCCTCGGAGAACTGCGGGATTATGGTCTACTACAACGCGGTATATCCCGAACCCGATTGCCTGTGTTTTGATGTTATAAATTACCCATATCACTTCATCACCGTGCCGAAATCGGAGTTTGAGTATGGGTTTAAGGGCACTGATGTCCCGCTTATATGTAACTGCCTTGAATGGACTGAGTTGTCGCAAGGTCCGATGTCCGGCATCGCCGAACAAGGGGAATGGCAGTTCACCGACCAGAAATCCTATGAGGCTTTCTGGGACCAGCTTACAGGCGGGGGCAGCGAGCCACCTTATGTTGATTTCGATACCCAGATGGTGTTCGCGTTCACGCAGGGAACAAAGCCGTCCTCCGGGTATTACATCAATCTGATTGATATATGCCTGAACGATTTCGATGAACTCGAGGTCAACTACCACCGTATGATTCCCGGCGCAAGCTGCATGGTCCTGTGGGTTATCACGACCCCCTATCTCGTGGTTGCGGCCGAGAAAGACCCATCCCCGGTCATATTCAAGGGAGTCGATGAAGTCTATGAGTGTGATTGATTCGGGAGATTGAGGCAGGCAATTCCCATTCCATTAATTCTTGCATAAAAGCCGCCCCGTTCGCGGGGCGTTTTTTTAACCATCATATCTTGATGGTCGCATTATCCCTGGATTTTTGATAATATGCGCTTTTTCAAATATCCTAATCCATTGGGGATTTTGTAAGGTTTGGAAAGGATTCTTAAATTTATCCTCCTTGCCCTAAGTGGCGTAGCCTGTTTGGTTTACCTCTCCATAGCCTGTATTCATGTATTTTACCCCTATTCCATCTGGGTATTAGAGGATGAAATTTTTGCCCAAGCATATAGGATAAAATGTGGCCTGCCGATTTATCCTCCCTGGGGAGATAGCTTTGTGCCAATAATATATACACCGTTATATTGTTATTTTGCGGTTTTATTTACTTACATTATACCGGGTATAGTGGGTGTCAGGCTCCTGTCGGCATTAGCTATTATCGGGACAATTGTGATTTCCATTGCTTTATTGAAAAAGCTTGATACTCCCAATTGGATAATATGGATAACATGTGGTTATATAGCGACAATATCACCCAATTTGGGGTCCTGCTGGGAACAGGCAAGGGTGGAGGGGTTGATGCTTTTCTTGGTTCTTTATGGGGGTTATTTGATCGCAGGGCCCAATGTTACAAGCAGGACAGTCATATTTTCAAGTCTTGTTTTGACAATGGCTTATTATACTAAGCAAACGGCTGCACCTTTTATAATAAGCATTATTTTGTTCTTGTTGTTTCAAAAAAGGAGGATACTAATACCATTTTTGGTTTTGCTTGCCATCATGTTGCTGTGTTTCGGGATGTTCTTCACCCTTTTCAGCGGTTCGGCATTCCTTTTTTATACTCTGAAAATACCTTTATCACAAAAAATGTTTTGGAGTTGGGTATTAGAGGATATTGCACCTTTATTTTTGCGTAAATATGCGGTTATCAATATCCTGGCCCTGGCGGGTTTCTTCTTGGGATTGAAAAGATTAAATAACGGTTATATCGCTCTCATGGTATATTATTATCCTGCCTCGCTCGCGGCGTATGTTCTGCCGAGATGCAAAGAAGGTGGCTTTGTCAACAATTATCTTCTATATGGTGTTATATCTTGTATATTTGCCGGTTGGGCGATTGGCCGAATATTATATAAATATGAGGATCACGCCAAAGTAAATGGGAATGTGGATAGGAAGAGGACTGTATACATCTTCTTGTTGATATTGATTATGCAATATGGCCTTTCAGCTTTTGATATATTCGAAAAGATGCCGAATCGTGATAATTATCGAATTAACAAGGCATATATTGAAGCTTTGAAAGAAGTTAAAGGAGGTGTTTATTTTCCGGTTAGGTCATATTTCGGATATTTAGCAGGGAAAGAACAGGATGGTTCATATTTCGGAATTGCGGATGTAATTGAATCCGGTATCGTAGATGATTACCCAAAAGACCTTGAGGAAAGATTACTAAATGGTGAAATTAAATATATATTTATTGCGATGGAGGATGTAATAAATACAAGGAGGATGCCGGAAAGAATTTATAATAGGGTAAGGGATATGGGCTATATAATAAAGCCATGGGGTCTAAACCCGAATAAAAATGTGTTTATGCCCCCGATACATATGCTGGAAATTGGCCCAGAAGAGGGAAATACTACCGCAGAAAAGGGAAATGGTGTATAATCATAGTAAAATTACCTTTGTTAAGGGTGGTTATTATGGGAGCCATAAAGAGTCAATGGAGGCTCTGGGGGATTATATTAGCTGTGTTTGCCCTGATGATCTATGGATGCGGACAGGTATCGGTTTTGGACCCAATGGAACAGGCGGGGCAAGGGGCGTCAATAGGTGATAGCGGCAGGGATTTATGGGGGGTATGGGAGATAATCTATGATGCTTATGGGAATGTAGAAATCATCGATGCCCGGACGGTAGGCATCCATGCTAATGTCATCGATTACATCCTTCCCCCGAACTGCAGCGATTGCCTTGGCATTGTCATTAACGAAATTGTCCCGGCGGAGCATAGGCTTGAGGCCGATGTCACCCTGAAGAATCCGACATCGCTGAACGGGTTTGATGTCAGGGGGATACTTATGAGCAATGTCGGCCACGATCTTTACAACGCCGACGGTTACACCAACCTCTGGGATGACGGCGGCGCCGTGACGAGAAACCCGTTCAAGTGCTTTCCCACTCTGCCCACCGAACAGATTTTTCAATCGGGTTATTCCCACACCAACCATTACTCCGTAAAACTGCCCACTCCCCTGCAACTGACGGCGATAAAGATGGCCGTCGATGCATCCTGGCCGGGGTATTGCAGGGAACCTTTCAGCATGGGGTTCGTAGGTAAGGATATTTTCGGGAAGCTTTGCACGGATGGGGGGGAACTAAATGTTTACGTTGATGTCCTCACGCACTTCCCGCCCGTTGAATCTGTGATCCTCGATATGTCTCCCCTTGGGGGTGGGGATGTCGCCCTTAGTCCCTGGACAGGCATACCGGGTCTGTTCAATTTCTACTCGGCATTCGATGTGCCTCTCTCAGGAGCAACCCAGGGGCAGTATGAATTGTGGCTCAGGGCGAAAAGCACCGGGGTTAATACTTTAATATATGATAAAATCCATGTAACCATTTCTCCGGGCTCGGAATTTACACCTGAACCTACGCTTGTCAAAGTTGCTGACTATCCCTTTGAGCAATCGGGCGTGGCTGTCAAGGATGGGAATTTATATGCTTTGGGCGCGGACGGCCTCAGGGTTTACAGCTTGGGGTCCGACGGGCAGCCTACGCTTATCGGCCAGGCAGGGGCGCCGCCGCAGGTTACGGATCGCTATTATCTTTTTTTGGATACCGATAAGGCCTTCGCGTTCTTTGAGAAATGGGAACAATATATGAGCAAGTTGGCTGTTTATGATATTACCACACCGTCAGCACCGGTATTACGCGGCGTAAGGGAAAGCCTGCCCATCATAGGCGGCGGCAATGCCAAGGGGGATTACTTCTTGTGCTCCGTGCCGGTACAGAAGAAAATCGCGTGTATCGATGCCACTAATCCTGATGATCCGTATATCGCGGGAAGTTGCACCCTTCTCGATACACCCTCAACTGTCGCGCGCGACGGCGACAACCTTTTCGTCACCCTCGAAGGCAAGGGTGTGGGCATATTCGGCGTCACGAACCCTCTCTCGCCAACGCCCAAGGGCACATATTTCCTCAGCAAAATAGGGGTTTCGCCGATAACGGTCGCTAATCAGACAGGATATATATGGTCGACCGAAGGTAAATTGGTGATTTTCTCCTATTCGAATCCCAGTTTCCCCAAGCCGGTGAGCACTACTGTTCTCAAGCCCGGATGGACGGGCGACCAGTTCACGGGATTTTATAACGATGGCAAATGGCTCTATGCATGGGGTAATGCGTTATATGTAATCAATGTCGGCGACACTGCGAATCCGAAGCTTGTTTTCGAGCCCTCGATAGCCCAACTTACGCCCGATACCACCCAGGGGGTCGCCTTCAACGGCGCCTACTCCTACGCCCCGAAGTCATTGAAGTTGCAGGTGATAAAGAGTTATTGATGAGGATTGAACAATTAAGGGATTTGGGAACGCGCACCCCAAGGTCAAAGCCATTGGCATCTTATGCAGAATGACGTCGCAGTGATTTTCTTAATCATCATCCCGTGACATATATGTCTATAAATTTGACCCCGTACACGTACACCACCTCAGCTTTATAAGGTGGGGCCATATTTTCCTCGTATCCGTGAACGACAAGGACGGCAAAATGGTGTCCAGGGACCACACCAGCTCCGCAATGATACCACCAATTAGTGAAGAGATTACAATAACCGATGTTAGTAAAATCGTCGGGTTTGTCAAGAACGTAAAACCCGAATTCGGAAAATCCGAACTCACTTGGAGGGCAATCAGTTGACAAATCCCAAACCCATATATCCGCGCCCCATTCATTTTCAAAGCTCCTATGATGTACCGTAACTTTGAAAATATCCTTCCCGACATTATCGGCACAAATAGGCAGAACTTGTTCATATTCGATGAGCCAGGGGTCATCAGCATTAGCTTCGGGGGGGAAATCAACAGCAGGATTCGTGACAGGGGTTGTTGTCGGCGGCCACCATGATGCATCAACGGCATAGCCGAAGTTGAACGGGCCGGGGGGCAGAGCAAAATGATATTCTCTGGTTATCTTATCCATCACCAAGAACATCCGTCTTTCTGTATCGGATGCAAATAACTTATAGGGATTAATCGTCGAAAAGGGCGCGGGTTCGTTGCCGTACTTTGGAGGCGAATATGAAAAGATGGACCAATCCTTTGAATAAGTAACACCGGGGATTAGATAGCAGGAATAACCATCCGCGTCTAAAAGCTCCCCACCGCCCTGATCAGAACGAGAGAAAATAAGGGGCATTGATGCTGAATATGGCGATGGCAATACTTGATATCCATTGTAGAGCGTTGACATATAAGGCAAATCCAAAGTCTTTTGGATCATAGTCGGTGGGAGATATACTAATCCACGAACGTCAAAACCAGTGTATTTCGGCATAGTCGGAAATGGGTGCCTCACTGTCACGTTTAGCTTGACCGTTCCATCGGGTTGAAGCAGCGGTTTTCCCAAAGCCAAACAATTGCTGCAGGGATCTTCCTCCAGCAATTTTGTAATGCAGTAATGATACTGCGCTTCCCTTATCGGGATTGCGTCCACCAGTGTATGGTCATCGCTAAACATGAATTCCCAGACGCCCCAATTCCAGTGGTTATCGTTATCCCCGCTCATACAAGCAGTGGCCTTCAAGTCAGGCTCCGCCACTTTATTTAGGCCTGAACAACCTAAAATGGAAAGGAGAACGATGAATAAGATTAGGCCGTGTTTTACCATCAGTTATTTCAAAATGAAGTAAGGCGATGAAGCCACCCTCAAGTTTAGCCATCAACATATATGTCTATAAACCTTACCCCATATGCCTTTCCCAACTCAGTCTTATAAGGGGGGGGATAATTCTCCCCCTTAACGACAAGGAGACCCAAATGGTGGCCAGGAACAGCTCCGGCCCCGCAATCATACCACCATTTAGAGTATAAATTGAAATAGCCAACATTGGTAAGATTGTCAGGTTTTTCAGGAGTATCAAATATAAATTCGGAGAATCCGAATGGGTTTGGCGGGCAATCGGTTGACAAATCCCAAGCCCATATATATGCACCCCAGTAATCCTCGGTGCTCCTATGATGCACCGTAATCTTGAAAATATCCTTGTCGACACTATCAGCGCAAATAGGCAGAAGCTGCTCATATTCAATAAGCCATGGGTCATCGGCATTAGCTTCGGGGGGGAAATCAACAGCAGGATTCTTGACGGGGGTTGTTATCGGCGGCCACCACGACGCATCAACGGCATAGCCGAAGTTGAACGGGCCGGGCGGGAGCGCGAAATGATACTCACGCGTTATTTTATCTGTCACCAAGAACATCCGCCTTTCTGTATCAGTCGCAAATAACTTATACGGATTAACCGTTGAAAATGGCGCTGGTTCATTGCTGTATTTTGGAGGGGAATATGAAAAGATTGACCAATCCTTTGAGTATTCGACACCGGGGATAAGATAACATGAATAACCATCCGCGTTCAGAAGTTCCCCGCCCCCTTGGTCTGAGCGAGAGAAAATCAAAGGCATTGATGTTGAATATGGGCTTGGTAACACATAACCCCCGCCGAGCAATGAATAATAAGGTAATTCACCGGCTATCTGGATCATTGTCGGCGGAAAATAGACCAAACCCCGGACATCGAAACCTGTATATTTCGGCATGCTCGAGAATGGATGCCTTAATGTCACATTTAGCTTGACTGTGCCATCGGGTTGAACCACCGGCTTTCCCAAAACTAAACAATTGCTGCAGGGATCTTCCTCCAGCAATTTTGTAATGCAGTAATGATATTGCGCTTCCCTTATTGGGATTATATCAAGCTGCGTGTGATCCTCGCTAAACATGAATTCCCAGACGCCCCAATTCCAGTGGTTATCATTATCCCCACTCATATAAGCAGAGGCCTTCAAGTCAGGCTCCGCCACTTTATTTAAGCCTGAACAACCCCAAATGATCGTGGGTAATATTATTATCAATAAATATTTCATCATTGATTGTCTCCTTTAATATAATTCATAATTCCCATAGATATGATGGTTATTTGGCGGAACGGCCCAGTGTTTGTATGTGACGAACTCGCTGTTAACATCGAATATTGCCCCTACCGGCGGGTCCGGATAGTATGACACCATAGGTAATCCGAGATTATGAATGCGAGTAGTAAGATAATCGGGAAGGCCAATGAAATGGATATCATAGTAACCAAGGCCATCTAAGTTCTCAAAATAGAATTTCTTTGAATAATAGCGAAAGACTCCATCTTCCCAATTCGAGATAAAATAGACATCGAAATCCTGAAACGTATCACCGCTACCATCATTGGTGTAGTGTTGAAAATTGTTCATGGCTATAGTTGCCATTCCATCAATTGTCCCGTGAAACGGGAATGAATCGAACAAGTTCTCTTCCGGGAACGGTGCGTATCGGAGCCTCATGCTATCTGTGTAGTAGACATCGAACGCTACATTAGTCGCATCTTCCCCCCTGGTGTAAACAATATGCGCAGAGGGGTGAAGATTAGCGGATTGCTCAACTATCGGATCAAAATCGACATACGGGTAAGCAGCCCAGATATCGGGGTCATTCGGAGGAGGATAGTAAGGAGCGGGTTGGTAAAAAGGCCACTGCGATATATCAAGTGACATATAATCCCAATCATAGTCTTGCGTAACGGTGGAAGATTCATACATGTTGTAGTGCCAGACAGTGGTAACCATCTCCCTCGGGAAATATAGCGGGTCTCCAGGGTCAGGGCAAGGGTGAGGAATAGGGTAAGAGTAGTCCTTGCCAGCATCTATCCGGGGATACTCAGGTTTCTTCTGATTGCCGCCGGGAGGTGGTTTGGGCTGCCATGCGAATATGACCGGATTAGTTGGATTAAAGATATACCACCCCTCAAGGCACCGAGCATTCGGTGTTTCACATTCGTTGACTATAAATACTGTTTCGAGACCGGTGTTTAAGATGACTTCATCCCCATCACACATGACGGAATCCTTGATATGAGAATAATATATTATATCCGGGTGTCTGCAAGTATATTGAGCGAAAGGCTGGTGGAGAACAGGTGATGGTCCTGGTACAAATACATCATAATTATTATTTTCAACATTGTCGCATACGTAACGCTGATAGCAGATATCTACATCGCCTGGTCCATTGGGTCTCTCATATGCAATATCGACGGTAAGGTTCGTATCTAGACTTGGAACAGGAGGGACCTGCGCAAGTAAATCGATAAAGTAAGTGGCAGTAATTGCCGGGTAAGTCAAGTCAAAGTTGGGGTCCATAATTCTCTGTACAAGCCCAGTGTGCCACTGGTGGTTCTCATCCCACCAAATAACGCGGAAGCCTATTCCCCACTTGCCATTAAGCCCCATTTCTTGCCAAGCCACTACGACAAGGCTTCTGCGGAATGGGACTAACGAATTAATTATTTGGCCCTCATCGGTTTCATGGGCTTTGCCTTCCGGGTAAGATACAGTCACATTTGTGACATCAACATGCCCTGCGGTCGCGTTACTGGGCGATTGAACATCAATCGGGGGTTGCCATTGTGCAATATGCAGGAAATCCCCGACGCTGCCGTTTCCCGGCTCCAACACATCACGGATTTTACTACACGAGGATAACATTAGGAAGAGAACCAAACAAAGAACTAACCCTTCAACCCTTCTCCCCCCCACGTGCACAGCAAAATATTTTTCATAATCTTCTCCTTTTCCTGAAATTTTGCATGTTGAGCACTACCATTTGACTGGTAGAGTCGAGACAAACCAAAAGCGTGATTCTGGAAAAATCCCCAACAATTTACTAGTAAGCCTTCCTGGTACACTTTGAATTTACCATATAAAACCATTTTGTCAAGGTTAGCGGGTTGATTCCCAATCCTTCAACATCTGAATATCATCCTGCGCAGGGCGGCCTTTTTGGGTGAGGTAGTCGCCGACGATGAAGCTGTTAACTCCCGCGGCTAAGGCCCAAGATTGGTAATCGCGCAGATGATGCTCGCGTCCACCCGCCGCTTTGATGGTTTTCGTCGGATTGGTGAAACGGAAACACGCGATGATGGATAGGCATCTTCCGGGGGTAAGGTCGGTCTTCTCAATACGCGTTCCCTTGATGGGTATCACGAAATTCAACGGGATGGCGTCAACATCAAGCCCGTGTATGGTAAGCGCGAGGTCGGCAATATCCTCATCCGATTCACCTATGCCGAAAATTCCGCCGCAGCATACTTCCAAACCGGCTTGCTTAGCGTTGCGCACAGTCTGCACCCGCTCATCCCATGTATGTGTCGTCACTATATTGGGGAAATGAGCGCGGCTTGTCTCAAGGTTGTGGTTTATACGGGTTATCCCCAAATCCCTCAGCTTACGGCAATCGTCTTCACCTAACATTCCTATGGAAGCATGCAAGTCGATGCGGCCCGCTTGTCGCGATGCGGTTATCAACCGTTGCAGATGGGGCTGCAACTCGGCGAATGTGTGCTCGCGTCCGCTTGTGACGATGCCGAGGCCCGTAGCGCCCGATGCAATCGCCCTGCGGGTTGCGTCAGCCATGCGCTCCGAATCGATGAAATCATAAGTCTCGATTCCGGTCTTATGCCTTGCCGCCTGCGCGCAGAACGCGCAATCCTCGCTACATAGCCCCGATTTTGCATTTACAATGCCGCACAAGTGATATGGGTCGCGAAGCTTCGCGCGGGTTATGCGATGTGCGCGAGCAATTACCTCGACGAGACTTGTCCGGGAAAATGCGAGCAGACCGACAAGCTCGGTGATTTCGGGGACACAGTCATCCTCGATGATACGTCGCGCGAGTATGTCGAGTTGCTTGAGGTCCATTCGGGGTCTATGTCGTATCAGGCTCGATGCCGAAGTCGCGTATTGTGAATATCGGAGTGAACATATAATTCTGCTTAAGCTCATAAGCCAAGGCTTTCAGGCTATCGGCCCCGCCCTGGAGCCTGTCAACAATCGTGATAACCATTCGCACGCGGGCTCCCGATTCGACAGCCGCGCGTATTGCGTTGTTGACGCTTCCACCCTTGGTGACGACATCCTCGATTATCGCCACATCGAGGCCGGTGATGTCGAGCCCTTCGACGAGCTTTCCGGTGCCGTGGTCTTTCTGGGCTTTGCGTACGATGAACGCCGGAATCGGCTTGCCGCCACGGAACGATGCCTCAGCTACAGCGGCGACCATCGGGTCAGCGCCCAATGTCGGCCCTCCAACTGCTTGAATGCCGGTGTCCTTGAGCATCTCGAAGATGACCGCCCCAACGAGATGGCATCCCTCGGGGTCAAGAGTGGTTCGCCGGAGGTCTAAGTAATAGTTCGATTTAGCCCCGCTGGCGAGGATGAATTCCCCGCGAAGGAGTGATTTATTGAGGATAACCCGCTTGAGACGTTCCCTGAGTTCGTCCAATTCGACACCGTGACATAATATCTCTCCCGGGCATAAATATTTATATGTCCGGGGTCGCATCATTATATGGCACTGCTGAAAAGAAGGCAAAAAAATGATACTATGTGTTTGGCTTCCTGCATTAATTTTTCCCCAAGTGTGGGGGGTTATTAGGAGGAAAGAAATGCGCGTTGGAAAGGTTCTTTTAGGCGTCACCCTTGCAGCTATAATCCTTATCGGGGCAAACCTTTCACTCTGGGCCCAGGAGACTGCACCGTCAACGGAGCCTAAGGAGGATAAACTCATCGGCAAGGATGCCCCTGATTTCACGCTCCCCGTGCTGTTCAATAAAGATGAGACTGTGACACTGAGCAGCTTCGAGGGCAAGAAGGCGGTCGTGCTCGATTTCTTCGCAACATGGTGCGGCCCGTGCCGGAAGAATATGCCGCTGCTCGATGAGTTCTATAATAAGCATAAGGATGATGTCGAAGTCATGGCGATTGATATGGAAAATGACATCGAAATGCTCGAGGAGTATTTCAAAGACGAGAAAAACGTCGTGAGTTTCAATATTCTGCTCGACCCTGAAGCTAAATTGAAGGAGGACTATCCGTTCCAGTTCATCCCGTATATGGTCATCATCGGCAAGGATGGCGTGGTCATCAACGCGCATACCGGCTTCGACCCGGAGATTGTATCAATCCTCGAGAAGATCTTGGGATTGGAAGAGAAAGAGCAGGAGTAGAGGGAATTATCCTGAACAATTGAACGCGGTCTGCAACGGTCTTTTTGCAAGGGGTATAGGGGCTGTCGTGTCCGCTTGCTTACGCACTCGGTTCGGAATCGAGGTCCGCTTGCTTACGCGCGCGGTTCGGAATCCCGGTCCGCTTGCTTACGCGCGCGGTTCGGAATCCAGGTCCGCTTGCTTACGCGCTCGGTTCGGAATCCCGGTCCGCTTGCTTACGCGCGCGGTTCGGAATCCAGGTCCGCTTGCTTACGCGCTCGGTTCGGAATCCAGGTCCGCTTGCTTACGCGCTCGGTTCGGAATCGAAGTGGTATCAGAACCGCGACCGTAAGGGAGCGGACCTATGTAATCTTCCGAATCATCTCCCTGTTAAGCCCATGGCCGGAGCGGAGGCCGATGAAATGGCCATGGACCGGGCGCCCTGACAAATAGAGGTCGCCGATGAGGTCAAGGATTTTGTGTTTGGCGAATTCTTTTTCCATCCTGAAATCGCCTCTTACGCCGTCGGGGTACACCACAAGCGCCTGCGATGTATCGGTCGATTTGACAATCCCATCCTCGACAAGTCTCTGCACCCTCTCGGCTTCTATGAAACTTCGGGCCGGGGCGATTTCCCTTGCGAATGTGTCCTTGGAGATAATCAATGATGTATCCTCACATCCGATGCGGGGGTCGTCATAGGCCAGAAAATAACTCACGCGTAATTCATCCGCCGGCAATGCAATCAGCACAGCCTCGTCCCCTTCGACGTATAACGGCGCATGCGTCGTAAGCGGCATTATACATTCGGAGAGATTCTTGCGGCCCGCATTTTCAATGACTTGCCATATCGGCAGAGCGCTTCCGTCAAGCAAGGGGACTTCACCGGTGGGGCACTCGATGATAAGGTCGGTGATGCCGGCAATATGCAGGCACGCGAGAAGATGCTCGATCACTTCCACGCGCGATTCGTTCAATGCTAATGCCGTACGGTTCGGTAAATCGAGGACATTCTCGACGGCAAGTGGGATGAAGGCATCGCCAACCATAAAAATAATCCCATTGGGTTTTTCTGCAGGTATAAGGCGTACATTGGCAATGCCACCGCCGAAAACACCTACACCTGAAAATTCAACGGGGGACGCTAATGTATGTCTCGGAACCGGTTTCACTTGCCCAATTGCTCCTTAAGCCAATTGCGGAGGATTTTATCGAACCCCCCTTCGAGCATATCCGTCCCGTGTTTCGAACCATCGAGAGAGACAAGCTTCGGCGCATTCTCAGCAAATGCCTGCGTCAGGTCGGAGATTACTTCCGCTGATTGGGTATCACCCCTGGAAAAGGCAATAAGCGTAGAGATTTTGACCTTTGGGGCGTACGGTAAGGGTTGAAGGCCATGCCATGAACGTCCGGGTGAAAGAGCCGCGATGCATTTCAGGCCCTGGATATCGGCACCCGCCATGATGGTGAGATTAGCGCCGATGGATGCTCCTACGAGCCCGACCTTTTGGCCGTCCACCCTGTCGTGGACCGTTTCCGAATTGAGGAATACGAGTGCGGCTTTGATATCTTTCAACATGTTCATGAAATCCTGGTCGCTGAAATTCTTATAGGATAAGCCCTTGTCAACGGATTCCCCGAAACCTCGGAAATCAATAGCCAAGGAAGCTATCCCTTCAGCCGCGAGCTGGTTCTGGAAATCCTTATAGCTCTTTCTATCGCGGATGAATTGGTGGCATAGGATAACAGCGGGATGAATACTCGTTTCATCAGGGTAGAGGATTGTGCCATAGATTGTGACACCGTCCTCCGTAGTGAGGACAATCCTTTCCTGGGGGAAGTTCTTCGATTCGGGAGTAATCTTGGTTTCGCTGCCGTTGGAGCCCCCGGCGGCTTGACCGCCGCAACTCAGCATGAAGGCAGCCAATACAACCAGGCCAAGCGTCGAGGCAAATAGTTGATTTCTTAGTGAAACACAGAGCTTTGTCATCACGTTTACCTCCTCAGGTTTGGAGATATGATAACACTATAATAGGCATCATCAAATAGACCCGGGAATACAGGAAAGGCCCGCGGTACGGGCCTTTCCTTTCTTACGCTTAGCTCCCCAGAAGAAACCTCAAGTTCTTATGGCGTGACTCCGAATCGTTCGTTCTGCTTCTCCGATTCGGTTTTCTGACGCCCTTCAAGTTCATAGATGACGTAATGGTATGTGGTTCCATTTGACTCTTCAAAATATTCCGTTACTTGTTTCATGCCGGTGACAACTATCTCCATACCCATCGGCCTTAACTTGTTAATCTCCTCGGTTGCCTTGGCGAGAGTGAATTTACGGCTGTCCACTATCTTGTAACCCCGGAATTGGTAGATATACCTGTCGGTAGTTTTGCTTTCGTTGTCGTCGGTTTGATTATCAAGAATCACACCGGGTTCGTTTCCCCCCGGCGTATTATGTGGTGCAGGCGCTAACCAATAGCTATGGAAGGCGAAGAAGGCTAAGAACAATGTGAGAAGAATAACGCTCCAGGCAGCAATAAAGGCAAATACGCCATGGCGGCGCCACTTGGCTTCACCGTTATGGTCGTAACCGTTCATTGTTTGCCTTTTGATTCGACCGGCGAGGAATAACAGGCCCGGATGGTCAGGTGGTATCACAAGTTTCAGTCTCTGCAGGAAAGTTGCCCTTTCTTTCCCTGTATCCAAAGGCCAGGCATCTCTCAGCAGCTTCTTGAGCCCATCATCCTCCTTCTCTTTCTTATTGCGGAACATCATCCATCACGTCCTTGACGCCTCTAATTTCGAATTCCCCTCCGTCTTAGTTCGGCCTTGAGCTTCTTCCGGGCGTTATGAAGTCGCCAGGCCGCTGTACCCCGCGCGATGCCGAGAATGCCGGCGATGTCATCAACCGGCTTGGCCTCATAGTAATGGAGCACGATGCAAGCCCGTAAATCAGGTGGCAGCAAAAGGATGGATTCGCGTATTGCGGCCATCTCGAACCGTTTCTCGGCCATATTTTCGGGCAGTTCAGTGGCGATAACAGCCGGTTCGATTTCGGTATAGGAGATTTTCTTATTTCGTCTAAGATGGTTCAGAGCTAAGTTGACGGCAATTCTGTAAAGCCAGGTTGAGATGTTCGACCGTCCTTCGAAGCTGTCCAATTTTCCCCATCCCCGGAGGAAGGTTTCTTGTGTGAGGTCGAGAGCGGTCTCGCGGTTCCCGGTCAGTCTTAGGAGGGTGGGGAAAATGAGATCGAAGCATCCGGAGATCATATCCTCCTGTTCGGGAGGATAGCTCACTTCGCCGTTCAGTTTTATTTTCCTTTCCCTCAAGATCAAACAAGCCTCCGATAGCTACAAGTTTGACACATTTCCCGGCACGATGTTTGGCGCGCATGAAATAAAGCTGGGGGACAGGCCGGGGACAGACCGGGGACGGCCCGGGGTTGTCCCTGTCATGATTGCTCCTTTGGTTGATATAATTTAGATGTGACGAAGCCGAAGGCAAAAAACAAAGCCATTGAAGAGAAATTGGGGCTTCTTCCCGACCGACCGGGTGTATATATTATGCATGACAAAACCGGCAAGGTCATTTATATCGGCAAGGCCAACAACCTGCGCAATCGCGTGAGAAGCTACTTCCGCAAGCACAGGCGCCTCGATATGAAAACCCCTCTTCTCAGGAGCGAAATATTTGATTTTGAATACATGCTGACAGCATCGGAGAGGGAAGCGCTTAACCTCGAGGCCAACCTTGTAAGGAAGCACAAACCTCCCTACAACATCTTCCTCAAGGACGACAAATCATATCCATACCTCAAGCTGACCGCGGAGCCGTACCCGCGCGCCGTACTGACTCGCAAAATCGTCGATGACGGCGGGAAATATTTCGGCCCTTACTCCGCTTTCGGTGTCAAGCGTATGCTCGACCTTATCCAGGAGCTCTTCCACCTTCGCGAATGTGCGCACGACCTGAGCAAACCGCGAAGCAGACCCTGCCTGAATTACCAGATAAAACGCTGCCTCGGATGCTGCGTGGGGAAAGTTGCGGAGGATGACTACAACCGGCTCGTTGATGAGGTCGCTGAATTCATTCGCGGTCGCTGTTCCGGGCTGCTCGACCGGTTGCGTTTCCAGATGAAGGCATGCGCGGCGAAGCAGGATTATGAAGGGGCTGCGAATTACCGCGACCGTATCGGCGGCATCGAGGACATCCTTTCCAAACAGAGTGTCGTGAATGTCAAACCGGTGGACGAGGATTATATCGCGGCGGAGAGCAAATTCGACAAGGTAGTCGCGCAGGTTATGTTTGTACGTGAGGGTAAACTCATGGGGGGTGAGAATTTCAGGCTCGATGGAGTAGCCGGCGCATCGCAGTCGGAGATACTCGGCAGCTTTGTGAAACTCTATTACGATGTTGCATCCACGATTCCGCCCGCGATATTTCTTGAGGGCCGCATCTCCGAAAAAGGTGATATCGAGGATTGGCTATCCGCTAAAGCCGGCAGGAAAGTGCGTCTGCAAACGCCGCAGCGTGGTGACCGTCTCAAAACAATCGAACTCGCCAAACAAAACGCAGCGGAGAAGCTGAGGGAAATCATCCAGCGGGAAGAAAAGGACTTCAGGGCGATTAAAGAGGGCTTGAAGGGTTTGAAGGATGCGCTGCATCTTCGGCGAAGGCCACACCGTATTGAATGTTACGACATCTCGAACCTTGGCAAGGATAACCGGGGATTCACCGCGGTTGGCTCGAGGGTGGTGCTTATCGACGGTGTTCCGGATAAGGATGAATACAGGCGTTACAAGATACGTACCGTTGAACGACAGGATGATTACGCGATGATGCGCGAAGTCATCGAGCGTCGGCTGAAGGAATTCGAAAGGGCCCCCGAAGGGATTGAAGCCCTTGACCTTCTATTGCTCGATGGCGGTAAGGGGCATCTGGGGACTATTTACTCTCTTCTTGATGAGAAGGGGTTTGCGGGCAAAATTCAAATCGCCGCTCTTGCGAAACAGGAGGAGGATGTCTTCCTTCCCGGGCAAGAGGAGCCGGTGAAGTTGGAGCCCACCAATCCGGCGCTGCGGTTGCTGGTTAAGATACGCGACGAGGCGCATCGTTTCGCCGGGAATTATCAGCGGGTGCTGCGTCACAAGGCGATACGCGAATCCGTCTTGGACAAGATTCCCGGTGTTGGCCCGTCGCGTAAGCTTGAACTGCTTTCGCATTTCAAAAGCGTAAAGCGTATCAGCGAAGCAACTGTTGATGAATTGACCGAGGTCAAGGGGGTGGACAGGAACTTGGCTGAGAGGATTAGAATATATTTGCAGAGTGAAGGATGATATAAATAACAAGTAATCCAAGCCACGCCTTTGAAGACAAAAGGGCGCCACCCAGAACTGAATATACTCACCTTCCTTCCGAAATTTGTGCATGATTAATATTTGCTTATAATGAGCAGGATTTAGCTTGCAAGGAGTGGACTATGTATCTATTCACACGTGGAACGGTTTACCTTGAGGATGGGTTTCATAAAGACATCGATGTTCTGGTCAACGGTAAAAGGATAGATAAAGTGGGGAAAAACATAAACCCGCCTGCCGGGTGTAAAAAGGTCAAGCTGACATCAGGGCAATACCTTCTGCCGGGGTTAATCGATGCCCATACGCATCTCGGTGTTTTCGAGGATGGGGTAGGCATGATAGGTAACCAGGGCAATGAATATGGGGGGGACCCGAATACGGCTTTTGTCCGGGCGATGGACGCCATCTATCCCAAGGATGTGGCTTTCGAGGAAGCGCGGCAGAACGGTGTAACAGCGGCGGGAGCATTTCCCGGTTCGGCGAATTTGTTCGGCGGCATGTGCGCGACGGTCAAATGCTATGGCGAAACCCTTGAGGAGATGCTGATTGATGGATATCACGGCATGAAGATGGCAATGGGCGAAAACCCGTTTCGCGTCTATGGCACGATCGGGAAAAGCCCATCTACGCGTATGGCTGTCGCCGGGCTGATAAGGAAGATTCTTATCGAAACACAGAATTACATCGCCAAGCGCAAAGAAGCTGAGGAGGCTTCCGCGAAGGGAGCTAAAAAAGGCAGGATAAAGAATGGGGACAATGCGAAGAAGCATTTCGATATAAATCTCGGTTATGAACATATCGCCATGCTCCTCGAAAAGAAAATTCCCGCACGCTTTCATATGCACCGCCGCGATGATATCGAAACCGCGTTGCGCATAGCTGATGAATTCGGCTTCAAGGTCATACTCGACCATTGCACCGAAGGGTGGATGATACCGGAAATAATAGCGAAGCGGAAAGTGCCGGTTGTTATAGGGCCGATGGATACGGGGAAATTCAAATACGAGCTCAAGAACCGTGATATAAAGGCCCCGTATATCCTCCATAAAGCAGGCGTTATGGTAAGCCTCATGACCGACCATCCGGTTATGCCGATAAGGTCGCTAAGGATGAATGGCGCGTTGGCAGTACGCGGCGGGCTTAAGGATGAGGAAGCGTTGCGTATGATGACCATCAATACGGCTAAGCTTCTTCGCGTCGAGAAAGATATGGGCTCAATCGCTAAGGGCAAATTGGCCAACATGGCGATTTATTCCGGTGAGCCGCTTGATATGCGGTCTGAAGTGCAGCATGTATGGATTGAGGGAGAGGAACTGATGTGAGTTTTCGCCGGAGGTTTTCCCGGCTGATGGATTAATTTAGAAAGAGAAATATTCGAATATGACAGGTTGATAAATCAAAAACCATCATATGAGAACATCATAACAGGGTGAAGTCGGGTGGCATCTCTCTGTCTTCAAAGGGGTGGTCTCTGATAATCAATACTCCCTCGTACCAACCAGAATCCCTTACTTAATCATTGTCATAAGAGAACATCATAACAGGGTCGAAGAGCGACCATCTCCGGGATTCGCGGGGTCTCATGGAGACATAGCCGTTCCTTGGGCGTCCGGGGGGTATGCTCCTCGCAAAAGGTGCGGTGGCACCGCGGGTAGTCGGGAGTACAGGTGTGGGACCGGTTGCATTTTCGCTGAAACCGGTGGGCTCACCCCTGAGGTCGCGCATTATGCCGCCAAAGTACCATCCGCGATGCTTGCCTTTATAATCGTAGCAGGCACCATCGGATTCCATGTAGCCGATTGAGTTGCTGTCGGCATCAACGAAACGTCCTTCATCAACGATCAGCCAGAGTTTCGCCGTCCCCTGTTTGTCATAGATAGTCACAAGGTTATTTTTTCCAGAATTCTCATTCTCGCCCAAAATACTGCCTCTTTTCTGCTCCCTCCTATTATCATCATCAGAGACCTGAAAATGAATTGGCACAGGCATGCACCCGTGCCTCCCCCAGTAAGGATTAGAAGCGATTTTAAAAGAATAAATAGCTTTTGTAAACAACTAATCCTGTTTAGGGTGCATTCACGATTTGATTCTAAGTATTGGCTCATAATACAGATGTAGGGGCGACGCGGTGCGTCGCCCAGGGCGACCCGCCGGGTCGCCCCTACAAGGGGCAGACATTGATGATTCACTATCGAGTATTCAAATGTCGTTCCCGAAACCAAATCGTGGATGCGCCCTCCTGTTTAATCGATTCCGCCCATGGATGAAAAAAAGCCGCCTTATGGCGGCTGGATGAGTTGTCGGTTTTGATTTAAGCTCTACTTACGGTCGGAGAAGAATTTGAACAGGTCTATCGGGATTGGGAACAGGGTTGTCGAGTTCTTTTCCGCTGCTATCTCAACAAGGGTCTGGAGATAGCGCAGCTGAAGCGCAGCGGGGTTCCGGCTTAATATTTCAGCGGCTTGCGCGAGACGTTCGGAAGCCTGGAACTCGCCTTCGGCTGCGATGATCTTGGACCGTCGCTCGCGTTCGGCTTCAGCCTGTTTTGCCATAGCGCGTTTCATACCCTCCGGCAACTCGACATCCTTGACCTCGACCACGCTGACCTTGATACCCCATGGGTCGGTTTGGTTGTCGATGATGGTCTGCAGGGTCTGGTTGATTTTCTCACGCTGCGATAGAAGCTCGTCAAGCTCATGCTGGCCAAGCACCGACCGCAGCGTGGTCTGGGCAATCTGGCTTGTCGCGGTGACGAAGTTCTTCACCTGGATAACTGCCTTATCGGGGTTTAGTATCCTGAAATAGGCCACGGCGTTGACCCTTATGGTTACATTGTCCCTCGTGATAACTTCCTGGCTGGGGACATCGAGGGTGATGGTGCGAAGGTCCATCTTCCGCATCTGCTCGAATATCGGCCATAGCCAGATAAGGCCGGGGCCACGTATGCCGACATATTTCCCGAGGCGGAAGATAACCGAGCGTTCATATTCATTAATAACCTTTATAGCCCATAAGACGATGATGACAAGAGCTATGAAGATTATCAGCCATACCACGTTACAACCGGTTGTTACGTTCTCGATATTCTGGGGCATTGACGTCCTCCTACGGTCGGTTTAATCAACGATCCTTAAATCAAATGGCATCAGGGAGCTGGTCAGTCGGGACAACCTTGAGGAATCTGTCATGGACTTCAACCACTCGTACGGCATCCTTTTCCTTAAGGTCTTTGTCGCAGATGGCTTCCCATAGCTCCCCGAAGATATATACCTTGCCTAATTTCCCTGCCGGTATATCCTGCTTGGCACGGCCAATCTGTCCCAACAGGATATGCCTGCCGCTTACGGGCCGTCTGTCCTTGTCATAAAAGAAAAATATGAGTGTGACTATCCCCAGGACTATCGACCCTAAAACGAAGAATAATATATAGAGGCCAGTGTTTATCGACGGCATTTCTTGAGCACCTCAATGAGTCATATAATAGCATGACTTCGTTCATATCAAAGTGTTGCGTTGCCGGCATTTTTTTTGCATTAAGTCTCTTTAGGGGAATTATATGCAAATTTTCCGGAACATGGAAGGGCCAACTTCCTGAATCCGCTTCCACAACCTTATATTGAGGACGTTGTAGCGCAGGCGTCCCGGGACTGTCGAAAAAGTGGGTTTTGATGGGTACCGCATATCTATCCCACGCGTAGCGGGGGCGGCGTATGCCGTGATATGCGGTTTCCAGGAGTACCGCGCACATCAATAGATGTGCGCTACCCAGTCTAATGATATAATCGATAGGAGTTGATGTCCGAACGACCGGAGTATTCCAATCACCGGGATTCGGCCTAAGGAGTATTCGGTTTGGGCGATACGAAGTTGAAACTTATACTTTCAGGGGCGTGCGGGCGCATGGGGCTTATGCTTGCCAAGGACTTCCTCACATCGGGACGCGTGGAACTCGTCGCCGCGATGGATATCACCAACATAGGCGCTGATATCGGTTTTTTGGCGGGTCTGCCCGAAGCGGGCATCAAGGTCAGCCCCACTCTGGATTCGATTTTAGGGAATGTCGCAGCCGATGTATTCCTCGATTTTTCCACCGTAGAAGCAGCGCTGCATTATATTCCGGCAGCATTATTGGCCGGCTTGGATTGCCTTATCGGCGTTACTGGTTTCACCGACGGCGATATGGAAAAGCTCAAGGTGTATTGTGAGGAATCCGGCAAGGTACTCTGGATTGTGCCGAACTTCTCCATCGGTGTCAACCTTATGTTCGCGTTCGCGAAACGTGCCGCGAAGATGTACCCGGATTGCGAGATAATCGAGCTGCATCACGACGGCAAGCGCGATGCGCCATCCGGCACCGCATTCAAGACCGCGCGTGACCTGAAAGACATCGTTGCCGGTAAAAAGAAATCCCAGGGCGCAATGGAACCGAGCCGAGGGCTCAATGTTGAGGGAGTGAATATTCACAGCGTACGCCTCCCCGGTCTGTTGGCTCACCAGGAAGTTTTATTCGGCGGCCGTGGCGAGGTGCTTACAATACGGCATGACGCAATGTCGCGGGAATGTTTCCTGCCGGGTATTTATTTGGCGTTGGATAATATAATGAGTAAGCACGGTTTCGTTTTTGGCATTGAGGATATCATTTAGCTCGCACGTGATGGAAGGGGAATGGAAAAGCTATGCCTTTAAATTCAGGAGAAGTGCGTGTCCTTGTAATCGGCGGTACAGGCCTTGTCGGGCGTACTATCGTGGAGGTCCTGTATGACCGTGAATTTCCTCTCAGTGAGCTGCAGGTGGCGGCATCGTCCGCATCCACCGGCAAATATATCAACTTTGGTGATGCTGAAATCCCCGTGAAGGAATTCGATCCTTCCCTGTTCCGGAATTGTGACCTTGTATTCTTCGCCGGGAGGGATGGCTTATCTAAGGAATTTTGCCCTAAAGCCGTCGAGGAGGGATGCTATGTCATCGACAACTCCGCCGACTTCCGTCTTGAGAGCGGGGTCCCATTGGTTGTGCCGGAAGTCAACGCACATATTTTGCCGGATAAACCGGCGCTTATCGCCAACCCGAATTGCACGACAATTCAAGTTGCGATTGCATTAGCCCCGCTTGATAAATGGTTCGGTCTTGAAAGGGTCATCGCTGCGACATATCAATCGATATCCGGCGCGGGACAGGAGGCGCTGGATTCGATGCTGGAAGCATCACTCGATATTTTAGACGGTTCTGAGCCCGACCCGGCTAATATCGCATTCAACCTGTTCCCTGCGGTCGGTTCAGCGGGGCAGGGGGGATATTTCGGCGAGGAATTCAAGCTGAAGTATGAGCTGCGTAAGATTCTCGACAAGCCGGGGCTTCCTGTAGCGCCCATGGTTGTGCGGGTACCGACGATGTTCGGTCACGGTGCCGCGCTCTTCGTTGAACTTTCGAAAGCGGTTCCCCTTGAACAAGTGCGTGAAGTGTTGAACCGCGCGGCATCGGTTGTCGTTTATCCTGACGGTCCCAGCCCGACCCCTGTGCAGGCGACCGGTACTGATGAGGTGCACGTGGGGCGAATCCACCTTGAGCCCGCGCTGAATAACGGCGTTGCTTTGTGGGTCGTTGCGGACAACCTTCGCGTCGGGGCTGCAACGAACGCGGTGCGTATCGCTGAAGTCCTGCTGGAAAGGGTGGTGGGTTGAAACGGCGGATGACGAAAAAAAAATCGAGGCCGTTTCATGGAAAGAACTCCGCAGAAGGCTTGTAACGCCACGGGGCAAAGAGTTGATGGAAAAATTAATCGACCACATGCGCTATTCCCCCACCAAAGTATGGCTCATCCTCGGCGAAGGAAGAATTCTCGTGGTGAAGGATATTACGAAGGGTATCATGTTACATAGCTCATATTGCGAAGGGGTCTTCACCTTCCGCGACCACCGTAATCAGGAGCAGGAAATCCGCGAGGATGAAATAGTCGATGTGAATGGTTTTTAATGGCCAATATGGCTATTGAGCGTGTTCAAAAATATCGCCGAATAGATATGTACCAAGGTGGGTGCCACGGTCAGCCCGAGTCTTCGAGGGCTGCCCGTGTTCAAGCATAATAAGCCTATCAGAGACACGGGTAAGCTCGAAGACTCGCTTATCCGTGGCACCCAAGGGCTCGTCTCTGGGTGCCGCCCACAGCCGAGCTCGTGAGTCGTAGCCTTGGCGAAGGCTCATCCGCGAGGATATGGGTGATTAGTAATCGAGGTCATATATGGACGATGGTGAGCCGAAGCTGAATGTTGCAGGGGCCTGCGGGATATATTGCGGCATATGCCCGATGCCGTGCGAGGGATGCGGACGTCACGAGGGCGGCGCGTTCTGGTGCGATACTTTTGGTCCGTGCGAACTTTACCGGTGCTGCCGTAAAGAGCGTGAGCTTCCGGGATGCGAACATTGCGACGAATTCCCCTGCGGGAGGCTCCTGGAGATGACGTTCGATGTGAACCATCCCGAGGGCCGCGACCGTCTATCTCTCGCCCTCCTCCGCCGCGCCCTCAGCCCCAAAGCGTGGGCATCCCGCTTAGCTGACTACTTCTCCTCCCTCCTCGAGGACGAGGGTTAATTTCCCAATCGATATTTCGATAATTGATCCGAAAATAACATATACGCTGGGTGCCGCCCACAGCCGAGTCCGCGAGGATGTGGGTGATACTGGGTACGCCGGTTTTCAAACCGGCTCTCATGCCGACCTGGAAGTCGGCGTTCCCAATAACTCCGGGTGCCGCACACTTCAGTGTGCGATGTATAGGGCGCGCTCTGTGCACCCCAACGGATAGGTGGAATATTTCTCATGATCATTTAATTTAAGGATATGGCTTCCACGATTCTAATTAGTTGGCTCCCAGATATACTCTCCTGTCTTATCAACATAACCCCATTTGTCACCAATTCCCACGGACGCGATACTATCTGAAAACATCCAAGCCTTATCGAATGTAAGGTCTATGACGTAATTTCCTGCTCTATCTATATAGCCCCATTTCGCTGACATCCTTTCGCCGATGGAAATTGCTGCTAAACCTTCAGAAAAATTATAAGCCATATCGAATTGTGGAGTGATAACGTATTTCCCTGTCTTATCTATATAGCCGTATTTACTTGGATCAAACCCACCAATTCCGACTACTGCGAGACCCTCAGAAAAGGGAAAAGCCCAATCAAACTGAGGTCCAATAACATAATTCCCCGTTTTGTCCGTATAACCATATTTCAATTTGCCCCATTCGCCAATCGCGACCGCTGCCAGACCTTCGGAAAAGCCCCAAGCTAAAGCGAACTTGGGTTCTACGACCCATTTCCCCGTCTTGTCGATATAACCATATTTTCCCTTTCCCCGGTCGCCAATCCTAACTACCGCTAATCCATCGGAGAAGCAGTTAACATCATCGAACTCTGCCTTGATGACATAGTTCCCTGTTTTATCGATGAAGCCCCACTTGCCTGTTTCGAAGTCGCCAACACTCACTCCAGCCATGCCTTCAGAGAAATTATTGACTCTGGAAAACTGCGGACTAACAATATATTCGCCCGCATTATTTATATAGCCCCATTTGCCCGCGTCAGAGTCGCCAATCCTAACAGCTGCCAACCCTTCGGAAAAAGCCTCAACTCCGTTGAACTGGCAGCTAATGACATAGTTCCCTGTTTTATCGATATAACCCCATTTACCTGTCGAAAAACTGCCAGTCAAGACTCTTGCTAATCCATCGGAAAAATTACAGGCAAAATCAAACTGGGGGGCTATTATTATTTTGCCAGTATTGTCGATGTACCCATATTTACCATCCTTTACAATGGGGAAGAGAAAAGTCGAATTCTCTGCCTGAACTGATTGTTTCTCATTTTCTATTGTTGGGCTGGCAGATTTCGTCTGAGCGGGGCGACATTGTACAAATAAAGCGCCGCACAATAAGATAGCGATGATTGTCTTGGTTACATTCATCATAAGCCATTCTCCTTTCCCTTACGCTGTTTCACGCTCTTCAGCCCGGTTGTTTTTTTCTATTGATATCCTTATTCCTTCTACAGTTTATCATCGTTGTTGGTGTTTGCAAATACCGGCCGAACCACGAATCCCATTTCGTTGGTAACCATCCTTTATCCCCACCCCTTGCGGTGCTATTATTTTTTGCGATGCGTGCATCAAACGGAAAACGGGTTGCTGGGGAAATACGTTCGCGCGAATGGAATTTGCGTGTCATTTTTATTTTTGCCGTGCTTATTCTCATCGCCGTAATCTCCGGCAGGCATTTCACCCTCCTCGACGCCATCCTCACCCAGCACGAGCCGTTCCGCACGGACTTCAACGGCCCCCTGACCCAACCGGGATTCGTGCATATAAGCGACAACGTCACACAAATCATCCCAGGTAAACTATTCACCCAGGAAGAATTGAAGGCCGGGCGGCTTCCACTCTGGAACCCGCATATCTTCTGCGGTATGCCGCACATAGCCGACCTGCACTCGCAGGTGTTCAGCATAACCGACACGCCGTTCCTTCTCCTTATGCCGGTCGATGACGCCCTCGGCGCAGCAGCCCTGCTGAAATTGCTGCTCGCGGGATATTTCATGTACCTCTTCTGCCGCCACCTCTGGATAGACCGCCGGCTCGCCTTGGCAGCCGGTGCGCTGTACGCAATGTCCTCATTCACACTCGCGTGGCTTCATTTCCCTTCATTTCTCTCGACGACATTGTATTATCCCCTCGGTCTCATGCTGTGGGACACATATCTCACACAACTCGACAAGCGCCTGCGACGCCGCTCGCAAATATGGCTCGGTATCGTGATGGGCTTGATGATCCTCGGCGGGCAGTTGCAGTTGTTCGCGAATTTCATCCTGATAGCGCTGGTATACGGTTTATTTTCTGGGCGTGGAGCATATAAAGGCAGCAGATGGCGATTGCTGCTCGGCCTGCTGCCGCCGCTCGCCATAGGCCTTGCCGTCGGGGCAATTCAACTCGCACCTGCCATAGAGCTTATGCTGCATTCCACACGGGCGGCGGGCGAGGAGTTCAACCTGATAACGGACATAAAAGCCATGTGGGGGCAACCGGCTTTGCTGCTAAGCGTACTTGGCAACCTTCTCTTCAAGGTCGTGTCAATCGCCGCGCCGTTCGGATGGAGCCGCATCATACCGACCAATGCCCAGCCGTTTCCCGAGGCCGTCATATATGTCGGCGTGACAGTTCTGCTATGCTTCGTAGCCCCCCTAAGAGGGCTTCGAGGAGCGTTCAACCGGTTCCTTTTCAAATATGTACTGGTGCTGATTATCATCAATATCTTTTCACTTGTTCTCAATTCCCTATTTTCATTTGTGGGGATGCTCGAATTCCTGAACCCCGGACGATGCGCCATCTCCGCCGCAGTGCTCCTGCTGCCGTTATTGGCCGTACGTCGCTTAGATTCCTTCCATAAGGGCGAGATAAGTCTTGATGAAGCGATAAACGCAAAATTCTTTGGCCGCTCGGAGAAAATCTTCGCGCTTATCATACTCGTTCCCTTTTTTGCCCTGCTATTCCTCGCGCTGATTGAACCTCCCGGGTATGTTATGAATTTTCTTGCTGGGGGATTCGTAGCGTGGATAGGGATGATATTCTATATAATGGAATTTTTCATATTGGCCCTGCTGTACAATTACTTGAGACGGGCCGGCAAGATTGTCGGTCGCGATTTGACGATTGAAGCGATAAGCGCCGCGATGATAGCTGAAGCTTTGCTCCTCACGGCAGTTCTCGCGTTCCCCGGGGCTGCATTGACCACCGAAAAAATCAGGGATAACAGCCTAAGCAGGGCCTTTGCTTATGAGCAGGAGCCGTTCAGGGTTGTGCGGTATCAGCCCTTCAACCCGAAGGATCTCAGCCATCCTGCCATGCTTGTCAAGCGCCGGTCGCCGATACTGAAACCGAATGAGGGGATGCTTATCGGGATCGATGATTTCCAGGGATATAACTCGCTCAACCCGAAGGCGTTCAGCGATTATGTTAAACGCATCGATAAGAACCTTGTGATGAACCTTCGCGGGAGCATAGACCTGTTCAGCATAGACCAGGTTTCCGCCGTTGAGCTTGACAAGGCGAATGTGCGCTATGTCCTTTCGGAAGTACCGATTGACAGCCCGGGGCTTGAGCGAATACTCGACGACCCCGTTAAAGTGTATAGACGATTGACCGCCCAACCCCGTTTTGGCTTCACGGCATCGGGGGAAGAGGAAGCAGTCAAGAGGTGGGATTATCATGCGGGGTATTTAATGGCGGATTATTCAAGCAGCCGGCAGGCGGAGTTCTATTTTTCGGAAAATTATTTTCCCGGCTGGCAGGTCTATGTGGACGGCAAGAAGGCTGAGATAAGGCAATATGCCGACACGCCGTTCATGGCTGTTGACGCCCCTGCGGGGGAGCACAGGATAATATTTACTTATGAACCTTTCGCCGTTAAATTGGGGTTTGCGTTCACTCTTGCGGGGTTTCTGTTTGCTTTTCTGTTTTGGCTTTTGACTTCAAGGCGCGTTTTCTTTGCCCGGAGGAAGGGATCTTCGCCGCGTGGCGGTATTTCGTGATTGCCCTTCTGCTGAGTTGGTTACCCTGCTTGGCTAATTTTGCGGTAATCTCCTCGTCGGAATAAACCTTCGCTGCGTTTTCCTCTTCGAGTATATGCAATATCTCCGCTATAACACATTGCGATGAGTCGAAGAATACCGAGAACGGCTTCACCGAATTATCCGGGAACTGCACATAGCGGTTGATGAGCGCCCTTGTCACCGTCGACGGATGGTATCCGACCTCGTTGGCTAATCTTTCCCGCGTCAGCGGCTTGAGATGAGCCGGTCCGCGGCGTATGAAATCCTCCTGGAATTCGACAAGCCACGTTACTATACGCAGGATTGTCTCGCGCCTCGTATTGATATGCTCTATAAATCTCTTGGCCTTGTAAAGGTGTTCGCGTATATGCTTGCGTTCATCGCGGTTGAAATCGGCCGCACGCCTATCTTTCATTTTGTGATATGCTTCCTGGTAGAAACGCGACAGCTTCAATTGCGGCAGTCCGGTTTCAAGAAGCTCTATCATCAACTTGCCTTCGTCTTCATAAATGCGGATATCAGGTTCGATGTATATATTCTCTCCCCTTTCGAGCTTGCCTTCAAGGTCAAGCTGCGATGTGGGGCAGAAATAGAGGGTATCGCGTATGAACTGGAACGCCCCTTTCACTATTTTTGTGCTGACTCCTAATTTCTTCGCAATTTTTGCGAATTGCTCCTTGGCGGCGTCCTTAAGGTGATGCTTGACAATTTCCCGCTCGATTTCCACATCACGACCATCTCTCGCGGCAATGATGTCAAGCTGCTTAAGCATGCATTCGATGGGGTCTTTAAGGGCGGCGCCAGCCGGTTCTATATCACTGATGACATCTCGCAGTTTCGCAATGGTTTCAGGGGTCGTGCACAATTCCAGCGCAAGGTTTTCATCATCCTGGGGGAGAAAGCCGTTGTCGTTGAGCATTGAGATGAGATCCTCGGCCATAACACGTTCGGTTTTTGTTAATTTCGTGTCAGCAAAAGGTAAACCTGCTTTCAAATGGTCGGCAAGGGTATATGTGCGTATGGCGAGGGCGAATTTGTCGCGGCCTTCCTCATCTTCGGGTTGTTCGTAAAATGAAGCTTCATACAACCCCGCATCGGAGTTGTAAATATCATCTAAGAATTCGAGCATGCCTTCGGGGACTATTTCTTTCCGGTCTTCCTTGTCGGCAACCCCGGGGCGGCAGGTGTTGCATCCCTCGCCCGGCTCAAGTATTTCGCCGCATATGGGGCATCGGCGTATTTCTTCAATCTCAAGGGCGGGATTGGTCCTGAGCTCTTCCTCGATTGCCGCCTGAAGTTCGAGTATGGGCTTCTGTAAAAGCTCGTAGTATTGCACCTGCTCGGGGGAGAGCCGTTGTTCCTGGACTAATTTTTGTCTCTGAAGAAGCTCCATATTTTTGCAACAATTCCCGTTCCAAAATTTAAACCACTCTAATTATACTATCCGTTCCTCTTACCCTCAAGGTGGCACGATTCAGCGATTTTTCCGAAAGGGGCCTGAATATCGAAGTAGGGGCGAAGCATTTTGTCTTCAAAATGCTTCGCCCTTACATAAATACTATCTCATTCGAAACTAAGGAGGTTATCGATTCGCTTGATGAAAGAGGGATAATAGAATTGGTATATAACCTTCACCGCGGCTGCGACGGGCAGCGACAGGAGCATACCCCAAATACCGGCTAAAATGGCCCCGCACAGGAGGGCGAATATTACGCCGAGCGGGTGGAGACCCATCGCGCTACCCATTATCCTTGGCGCGAATATGTTGTTCTCGCTCAGTTGGATGCCGAAATATGACAACATCACAATCAACCCGCGCCATAGCGGCTGAAGGTCCGTTATCAACCCGACTGAAGGCGGTGCGGCAAAAATGGCAATCAGCACGGCTGGGATAAGGGCTATGGTGGGCCCTATAATTGGGATGAACTCGGTCAGCCCGGCCAATACCGCAAGCAGTATTGCGAAGGGGACGCCGAGTATGAGCAGGACGGGCAGCGTGATTGCAAATATGACAACACAGAGCAGCATCTGGCCCTTGATGTATGAGTAAACAGAACCACTCAAATGATGAAGCAAGTTTGTCGCTGACCCCCGCCAGGTTTCAGGCAATAACCCCAGTAGTGATTGTCGTATTACGGGACCGTCTTTGAGCATATAGAAGGTGATAACGGGGATGGATATGATTGTGGTGATGACCGAAGCGGTGGCCAAGATATAGTCCCAGCCTTGGGCGATGGCCTTTTGGGCGGCGTTTGTGAGCGCAGTCTGCCGCTCGGTCGGTGAGATGTTGAATAGCCCGGCACCCGTGTCCCCCAAGCCGATTACATTAAGGCGTTTCTCTAAGTCGTCGTATATGGCCACTATGCTCTGCCAATACCTCGGAAATTCATCCTTGACCGAAAGGGCCTGTTCATAAATCACCGGGACCAGCAAGGTGATAATCAGCGCGAAAAGCGCGAGGAAGCAACTGTAGATAGTGAGAATTGCCGATACCCTCGGGAACCTGTGTTTTTCAAGGAACCGGACTGCGGGAGTGAGGAGAACTGAAAGTACTGTTGAAGCTAAGAAGATGCCAATGATTATCCTTATTCGCCACAGGAATATGAAAATGGCGATGATTACAACGGCTATGAACAGGTTAGCGAAATTAAGGATATTCTTCGACAACTCCGGTTTTGGGACCGGTTGGTCCGGCGGTTTATTTTTTTCCTCTTCGTTCTCCATAGTTTGTCGGATTCGGGAATCCTGCATGCCCAAATCCTTTTAACTCATATTAATTTCTTTTAAAGAGATAAATAATTACCCTGCCTTCAATAAATCGCCTTATCGATTGTCCCTCCGCCAAGCACTTCGTCATCCAGGTAAAACACGACGGCTTGCCCAGGGCATACAGCCCTTACGGGACGTATAAACTCCAACTCCGCCATCCCCTCCCGTGGGAACTTCGCTCTTGCCAATGCCGGCTCGGAGCGGTAGCGTACTTTCGCCAGAACAATATTATCATGAAGCTTGACTTTATCCTTGGCATAACGGGAAATAAATGTCACGTCCGAAGCGGACAACCCCCTGGCGACTATCCGGTCGTCAGGGGCGACAATGACTGCTTGCGACTCAGCGACTATTTCCTTTACATATAATGGGTAACCCGTTGAAATATGCAGCCCCTTGCGCTGGCCGACCGTGTAATGCTGCACCCCCTGATGGCGTCCGAGGATGTTGCCTTCTTCATCGATGATATCCCCTACATCCTCGGAAGCCTTAGCATCATCGATAAGCCGGAAGCATATATCCTGGCTGTCGGGCTTGGACGCCACATTAAGCCCGGCGTTCCCCGCCATCATCCTCGTTCCTTCCTTGGAAAACCAGCCTAAGGGGAAAAACAATTTCCGCAATAGCTCCTGGTTCAGGAAATATAGAAAATAGCTTTGATCCTTGTCGTTATCCACCCCGCATCTAAGGCTGAATTCACCCATCCCCGCCTCATCGATGGTGCGGACATAATGCCCCGTGGCGAGTGCTTCGCAACCGAGTTCCTCGGCCTTCCGCAGCAGATATTTGAATTTCAAATTTTTATTGCAAAGGATACAGGGGTTCGGTGTACGCCCGGCCCGGTATGCCGCCCGCGAGGGCTCCACGACTTCGCGCCGGAAATGTTCTTCTAAATTCAGGACATAGAACGGAATGCCCAAATGATTTGCCACACGCCTTGCATCTTCGGCGGAAGCCAATGAGCAACATGTACGGCTGCAACCGGTGCCTTCCCTGGTAAGGTGCATGTGGAAGCCGATGAGGTCATAGCCGGCGCGTTGCAGGAGGTGCGCGGCTGTGGCGCTGTCGACGCCCCCGGAGAGGGCGACTCCTACTAATTTAGCGGTGACAGGGATGTTATTATGTAACGACATCAGGTGGAACCCCTGAGTTTGGCGACGATGCTCCCGATGGTCTTCGCGCCGGTTATTGCGTCTTCATTTGTATTATGCCAGCCGAAAGTCACTCGCGCACTGCACAAGCCGCGCATACGATTCCCCCCGAGTGCCGTTATAACATAGGATGGCTCGGTTGAACCCGATGCGCACGCGCTCCCCGCTGATATGCATAGCCCTTCACGGTCGGCGTGCAGGAGGAGGCTTTCGCTCTCAACGCCGGGGAAGAAGATGTTCATCATCCCCGGTACCCTTGGTTCACCGCCGTTAAGGGCATATTCAATACCCGATGAATTTAATGTATCGAAAAAGATTCGCTCCAATTCCACTAATCTTTCGACAAAGGCTTTTTGACCACGGGCTAAAACCGACAGCGCCGTCGCGGTGCCGACGATTCCAGCCACATTTTCAGTGCCCGCGCGCCTCTCAAGCTCCTGCCCGCCCCCTACCAGCAGCGGACGTACATCAATACCTTCCCTGATATAACTCAGCCCGCAGCCCTTAGGGCCGTAGAATTTATGCGATGAAGCGCTGGCCATGGCAATACCGGTTGCGCCCAGATCCAGGGGGAATTTGCCTATTCCCTGTACGACATCAGTATGGAACGGTATTCCCATGCCCTTCAATTTCAGCCCAACTTCCTCTATGGGTTGAATGGTGCCGATTTCATTGTTGACCCATTGCAGGCTCGCGAGACCGCACCCTTTTGAGCAGGCTTCGGTGAATTCCTTGGGGTTGATGTGCCCCGAGGGCATCGGGTCGATGAGCGTTACTTCCCAATCTAAATAATCCATCAGCCAGTGGGCCACCTTCAATATGGCTTTATGCTCGATGGATGAGGTCACGAATTTTTTCCGGCCCTCTTTTGCTGCGAAGGCCGCACCTATAAGCAGGGTGCAGATTGATTCGGTAGCCCCGGAACAGAAAGATATTTCGCTGGACTTTACGCTGAGCAAACCGGCGACCGTATCCCGCGCCTCGTCGATGGCTTTTCGGGTTCGGCGGCCGATTGAATATATGGTTGATGGATTGCCGTATTCATCAGATAGATACGGCATCATTGCGTCGATGACTTCGGGGAAAGGTTCTGTTGTGGATGCATTATCGAGGTATATTTCCATTGCTTTTTAAGCTCACGCGAAATTATAAGCATAAAGCCGTATAAAAAACCACCCTCTCCGGAGGATGGTATGTCGGTTTAGTCTCCGCCCTTTTGGTTTATAGATGAGCTTCCAACTTCTCTTTGAAGTTATTTTTGGTCGTGGCGCCGATAATCCGCTCAACCGGTTCGCCACTCTTGAACAGCATAACCGTAGGGATGCTCATCACGCCGAACTGGCTTGCCGTCTGCTGGTTTTCATCGGTATTCAGCTTGAAGAATGTAATTCGCGCCGACATCTCCTCGCTGAGTTCATCGAGGACGGGCGAGACCATCCTGCAAGGCCCGCACCATGGGGCCCAGAAGTCAACGACCACAGGCTTTGCTTTCGAACCCTCTATCACTTTCGCCTGGAATTCATTGCCGTTAATCTCAAGCACCGCCATGTCTTTCTCCTTCACATTACGGAAAGTCTTGCACTTGCCCTTAGGCAACAGTGCAGCAACATCAACTAAAAGCCCCTGGACCGCTTAAGATTGGACTCTGACGTCCAAAGGTGGGTTTTGTGCCCGACCGTCCATGCGACGGAGCATTGCTGCTTACCCGGATTAGGATTCCACCTGACCCCGAAGGGCCGTGTACAAGGGTGGCCTTCGACACATCGGGCAGAGCGGGCCCCCATGATTAAGGTGTTAGAGTCAATACATGCAGCGGCCATTCAGGGGCCGGCCCGTAGGCCAATAAGAGTTTATCATATACCAAGTTACGCGGCAAGGTGAATCGTTATATTTCAATTGGGGACGGGTACGTATCCGTCCCGTATCCGGTACGTATCTGGTACGTACCCGTCCCCTTTCTGTTTTGTGGCACACTCAAGCGAGTCTTCGGGCTTGAGGGTGTCAATCCTCGAAGGGCCTCCATCCTATCCCCTTGACAACCATTTGGCCATTTGGTAAAATAGCCAAGGAGCTGATGCATATGGATGAACGTACGAAATCGAAATATCAACTACGGGCCAAGATCATCAAGGCGATGGCCCATCCGACACGGTTGTATATAGTAGATGTATTGTCCAGGAAGGAGCGATGCGTGTGCGACCTCACCGATATGGTGGGGGCCGATATATCCACCGTGTCAAAGCACCTGTCCATCCTGAAAAATGCAGGCATCATAAGCGACGAGAAGCGCGGGGCGATGGTTTACTACAGCCTGCGGGTTCCCTGTATCCTGAACTTTTTCGGTTGTGTCGAGTCGGTAATCAAATCTAATATGAAAGAGCAGCTGGAGATCAGCGGGAGACGCTAATACGTATGAACTTAAGAAACGATTGGAAACCTTTACTTATTATTACAGCCGTATTCCTCGGCTTTTTCTATTTGCCCGTTGGCGCTCCACGGTTTGATAACGCCGTGATGGAGGCATTTTACCTTGCCAAGGACTATGCCCGCCTTCATGTAATTTTCTGTTTAGTGCCTGCGTTTTTTATTGCCGGTGCAATAGGGGTATTCCTGAGCCAGGAATCGGTCATGCGCTATCTTGGAGCCGGGGCGAACAAGGTGTTGGCGTATGCTGTAGCCTCGGTTTCAGGTACAGTGCTTGCCGTATGCTCCTGCACAGTCCTTCCGCTGTTCGCGGGTATTTACAAGAAGGGGGCTGGACTTGGCCCTGCGACAGCTTTCCTCTATTCAGGCCCGGCTATCAATATCTTAGCCATCATACTCACCGCACGCGTCCTGGGCCTTGAATTGGGTATAGCCCGTGCCGTGGGGGCAGTCGCTTTCAGCGTGATAATCGGCCTCGCGATGCATTATATATTCTGCAAGGAAGAGAGCGCAAAAGCCGACGCGCAGTGCAATATAACTTCACCGGAACCTGTAAGACCCCTCTGGCAAAACACCGCCTATATGGCCGCAATGGTGTTAATCCTCGTATTTGCCAATTGGGGGAAGCCCATCGAATCCACAGGATTGTGGTTTTCTGTTTATTCTACCAAGTGGATGATAACAAGCTTTCTTTCACTGATTTTCGCGGGTATGCTTGTTCTCTGGTTCGGACTTAAATGGTGGAAAGTTTTACTGGCAATAGTTCCTGTCATAGTTTTAGCTGCCATATTTCCCTCAGCCCCGATGATACCCTTTACAGCCGGCATTATCGGCTTGGCAATCATCGCAAACGGTACGAAAGGCGAAATGAATGAGTGGGTAAGCGTTACCTGGACTTTCGCCAAACAGATTTTGCCCCTTCTCTTTTTCGGCGTACTTATTGCCGGTGCGCTTCTCGGACGTCCCGACCACGAGGGGCTGATTCCATCGAGATGGGTGAGCAGCATGGTCGGGGGCAATTCAATATTCGCCAACTTCTTTGCTTCTATCACCGGGGCTTTTATGTACTTCGCCACGCTGACTGAAGTCCCTATTTTGCAGGGCCTCATTGGAAGCGGCATGGGGAAAGGCCCTGCGCTCGCCCTGCTCTTAGCCGGGCCCGCCCTATCGCTGCCAAGCATGCTCGTGATACGAAGCATTATCGGCACGAAGAAAACCGTAGTGTTCGTCACTCTCGTGGTCGTTATGGCGACAATAACAGGTATGATATATGGGTCGATTTTTTAATAGGAGGTTTCTATGAAAAAAATCCAGGTATTGGGAATGGGGTGCGCCAAGTGCAATAAATTGGAGGAAAACGTGAGGACTGCCGCTCAGCAGTTGGGGATTGAATACGAAATCGAGAAAATAAAGGATATCAATGTAATAACCGGCTTCGGCGTTATGCTGACCCCCGCGTTGGTCATCGACGGACAGGTGAAATCAGCGGGTAAACTGCTTACGGTGGATGAGATAAGAGATATGTTGATAGGATGATTCTATGCAAGCGGATTCCGTGAAAAAAAATCCGATGGGATTGTTTGTTGTTCTAATGGTGCTTTTAAGCCCTTTTTCCTCTTGCTCCAACGGGGATAGTCCTTTCAATCGAGGTGGCACCCTTGTCAATCGCACTAATGAACGGCAATTTCATCAAGGCTCAAGCAACGGCAATAGCGAAGCTGAAAAGGGAGTTACATTATACATAGTTACATCCAAGGAAGGATGCGAATGCTTTTTGGACTTATGCAAGGAGCTTCGGACTATCGGCAAGGATTTCGCGACAAAATATGGTGACCGGATAGAAGTTAAGCTTCTCGATAACGACAGCGATTTTCAAGAGGTTGATTCCTTGAGGGAAGCCCATCACCTGTTTTTGCTGCCTTATGTTGTGCTTGTAGATAGGCGCGAGAACTTTGAGAATGTTCTTTATATGAAGAGTGGCTTTGAGGAGGCCGGACCGGTTTTGAAGGAGTTGGAGATGTGGGTCGAATTTTCAATGTCGGCAGGATAATCCCCAGGGAGTCCAGCCAAACCGGTGAAAGGAGAATAGGTTCATATGGCTGATGCTTCCAAGTGTTGTAGCGGCGGTGATGTAACAATCGTGATGGCTTGTTCCGGCGGCTCCAATGTCGGGCAGATAACCAATGAGGTCGGTAAGATGCTCGATAAACGAGATGTAGCTAAGCTCTTTTGCTTGGCCGGTATCGGGGGCCATGTAAAAGGGATGGTTGCATCCGTGGAAGGGGCGGATAAGGTTTTGGTCATCGACGGATGCCAGGTAAAATGCGCCAAGGAATGTATGGATAAAGCAGGCCTCACGGGTTATGAGCATTTGGTCGTTACGGATTTGGGCATTAAGAAGGCACATACCTTTGATCTGGAATCCGCTGATATTGATTGTGTCATGAAGGCTTCGATGGAGAAACTGCGGTCAGGCAAGTGATGTAAAATGCAAGTCGTCTTTTTGACCGAGGAGAAATAAGAAATATCGGAGGACTTACAATGATAAGTAGCACCAAGTTAGGTATTTTGATTGCATTAATAATTGTAGTTGTGGTAGTTATCAGCTTGAAACAACATGCGAATCCCTCCCGAAACGATGGGCAAGCCGTCGTGAACCCAGCTGCTGAAGCCGCCGCGAATAAACCGCCCACCGAAAAGGATTCACCCAAACCTCCCAATACTGTTATAAAGCCACCGGAGCAGCCTCAACCGGCTGAGACACCCGTAGTTGGAAAACAAGGCAAAGGACTTCCTCGTCTGGTTGATCTTGGCGCGGCGACCTGCATTCCGTGCAAAAAGATGGCCCCTATCCTCGATGGATTAGCGAAGGAATATAAAGGCAAGATGCAAGTGGATGTAATCGACCTGAGATATAATCCCGAAGCCGCGACAGAATATAAGATTCAGGTTATCCCGACGCAGATATTCTTTGACCCATCCGGCAAGGAAATTTTCAGGCACCAGGGGTTTATGGCGAAAGAAGATATCCTCGCGAAGTGGAAAGAATTGGGGTTTACATTCACTACGTAAATGAAGAGTGATCTTTGTCATTGCACAACCTGTTTGAAACTCTTACCAAGGCTGTCGAAGGCGCACCGCTAATCGCCCTTGGCGCTTCATTCCTCTGGGGCATACTCAGCGTAGTTTTAAGCCCCTGCCATTTGACGAGTTTGCCTTTGATAATCGGATTTATAAATGGCCAGGGACGTATGACCACAAGGCAAGCTTTTCTTACATCTTTACTTTTCGCAACGGGCATACTTATCACAATCGGGCTTATCGGGGCTGTTACTGCCGCTGCGGGACGTCTGCTTGGCGATGTTGGCAGCATCGGGAATTATCTTGTGGCGGCCATTTTTTTCATCATCGGCCTTCATCTTCTCGATGTCATCCCGATTCCATGGTCCGGCCCCAGTCAGGTCGGCATCAAACGGAAGGGGATGTTGGCCGCGTTTGTAATCGGCTTGATATACGGCATCGCGCTTGGGCCATGCACTTTCGCTTATATGGCCCCAATGCTGGCCATAACGTTTCGGCTTTCATCAACGAGCCTGCTCTATGGCATCTCATTGCTGCTTGTTTATGGCATCGGCCATTGCGCGGTTATTGTTGTTGCGGGGACATCAGCGGAACTCGTGCAGCGGTATCTTAATTGGAACGAAAAATCGAGGGGAGCGATAATCGTGAAGCATATCTGCGGCGCACTCGTTCTGCTGGGCGGCGTTTATATGGTTTATATAGCTGTTTAATGACGGTTACTTCACCTTAATCCCCAACGGTCCCAAGAAATCATCAGGCAGTTTTGATGGACTCCCCGTCATGAGGTCTGCCCCCTTCAGCGTCTTCGGGAACGGGATGACTTCTGCTATCGAATCATCCCCTGTTATGAGCCGCACGATTCTGTCGAGCCCAGGAGCAACGCCGCCGTGCGGCGGGGCCCCATAGGACAGCGCTTCTATCATAAAGCCGAACTTATCGTTTATCTCATCTTCCGTCAGCCCCAATATCCTGAATACTTCCCGCTGCACTTCGGGCTTGTGGATACGAATGCTTCCTGAGCCTACCTCGATGCCGTTAATCACGAGGTCGTAGCTCTGTGAATATATCTTCCGCACTTCCTCCATCTCCAT
>Ga0315277_10000469_pt1 | contig 64427 bp, 55 predicted proteins | sample YL17G05_15_MG_FD_203695 | JGI IMG/M metagenome (GOLD analysis project Ga0315277, IMG submission 203695) | Sediment microbial communities from Yellowstone Lake, YNP, Wyoming, USA - YL17G05_15 | ecosystem: Environmental > Aquatic > Freshwater > Lake > Sediment | place: USA: Wyoming | collected...
GAGTTACCTCGGGATGTGTCAGAGTTAGAGTCGGATTTCGCATGACCTAAGCATATCATGGAGATTGCTTATATGTCAATTTATTTAGTGCGTTTGTATTAATTCTATTTCATTTGGAATTTCCTCAGAATAGCCTCATTGATACCCATCATGATTCCTATAACGGGAGTCCATTTCCACTCCGTGAATGTTGGATTAACTAATGCGGCAATTAAGACTGAAAGGTAAGTGAGGGTAAACCCTAACATTATTCCCCTCATTCTGTCGTCGGCGATGCTACGCCAATATCGAAATCCTCGCGATAGAAAGGCAATTGATAACCATATAAAAGCTAGGTATCCTAAAAGACCTGTATCTAATAGGATCCAAAGATGCCCATTGTGGATATATCCTCTAAAATCCGATTTAGTTCCCCTGAGATCGATTCTGGAATCAAATGGTCGATATTGTGCGCCCAAGCCCAATCCCAAAAAAGGATGCGAAATAATCTGGGGAATAGCATATTCGGCCTCAACATACCGCCCTTGTAAGCTGCCTTCCGTTAGCGTCTTTGGGCTCCATAGTGTTGCTAAACGTGAGAACGATGCATTAACAAGTCTTCTTATGCCCGATTCCCGGCTAATGAAAACGGGAATCAATACGAAAGCCAATAGGCACATAACCACCAAGCTCCATCCAATAAGCCTTTGCCTTTCATGTGCTCTGACGATTAATGCCAAGAGAATAAACACGATAATCAGTACTGCCCAATAGCTGCGGAGAAAGGTAAATAAGAGCGCAATTCCCATCAATATGCATTGGAGGATATTTACCGATCTGCGCGATTTAGAATTATTAAGAACCAATATACAGAAAATCGAAATAAATGAAACCAGAATAATTGGAAAGCCGGGTGGGAGTATTCGTGTAATGTCACCAAATATTTCGTTTTGAGTTCTTAGACCTTCAACGCGTCCCGGCAAAAGAGTTACCGAACTACCCAGCAGGAATTGTACTACCATCGCCACGGCAACAATGGTGGCTAAAAGAAAAAGACCATTCAATAATAAATTGAGTTGGCGGCGTTCTCTCACTAGATTGGTGACGACAAAGAAGGTCAAGAAATAAGCCATAGCCCGGACGGCCCTTCTAGCTTCTATGGAATCTACCGACGATTGGAAGATCGCTATAAAAGTCGATAACAGCGTTATACCAAGGAATATTAAAAGCGGCCAATCGAGCGGCGTGCGCATAATCTTGAACCCCGGCTTCACCAACCAGCGCAAGACAATAAGACCAAGTAACGATAGAAGAAATAAATCTGGGATATGCAAACTTATGCCGCCCATGGAGAGAATAGGCAATTGCTCTTCAAATATTATACTCGACGTAGCGATCAGGATTCCCAACAAAGCTAAACCAGGTCTTTTTAAAGCCGCATAAATAAATACAACTGCTATCAATATTCCAAATAAGACTAAAGGCGAAATCCATCTTGATGCAATACCAAAAACCGAACCTAAACTACACCCTAATAGTATCTGAAATGGTAAGTCGTTTGGACTTGATAATTTTCCCATACTCTGACTTAACATTTTATTCGATCAGACTTATTTCCGAAAAAACAATCCAGAGTGAACGCCAATTTGGATTTGCTTTCTATAGAATATAGAAGTAATGCGAAATCAGTCGGAGCGCTGGGCATAATAACGATTCGTGTAGTAATATTCAAAATCCCGAAGTCGGACATTATTGATGATAACGCCGATCGTTTTAATTCTATGAGCGTCGAGCTTCTCCCGGGCTCGCCGGAGCGCGTCGCGAGAAGTTTTTTCACCCCAGACGACGAGGATCATCCCGTCGATTTTCGGGCCTAGAACAAGCGCGTCGCTGACGGCCAGAACGGGCGGGGAGTCGACCAGGATATAATCAAAAATCAATTTCATTTCGTCGAGCAGGGCGGCCATCTTCCCCGATCCCAAGAGTTCCATGGGATTGGGCGGCACGGGGCCGGCGTTGATTAAAAATAGTTGCGGAAGGGACGTCGGGCGAAGAATTGTTCCGAGGGGAATGCTTCCCGCCAAAAAGCTCGATAGACCGAGCACGTTTTGAATCTTATGGATCTTATGCTGGGATGGATTTCTCAAGTCCGCGTCGATGATGAGGACTCGCTTTCCCGCCTGGGTAAGCGTCACGGCCAAGTTCGAAAGCGTTGAGGTTTTCCCTTCTTGGGGAAGCGCACTCGTTATAACCAACGTCTTCAGGTGCGAATCGGGCGCAGCCAAGAGAAGCGTCGTCCGAATGGATCGATAATACTCCGCATACGTCGAGTTTGGAGCGAGGCAGGAAACGAGTTCGAACGGGATCGGCTTGGCCGGTTCTTCCCGTGTTGCTTTTAGCTCGGGGCTTTTACTCCCCGCTATTCCCGCTGCGGCCTTTTTTTCTTGATTCGAGCTGAAGGGATATCCATGCTGTTTTTTCAGTACGCCCAAGCTGAACGACGGCACAATGCCGAGTGAAGGAAGCCCTATAAATTTCTCGATATCCTCGAAGCTCTTCACGGAATTATCGAGACGTTCGAACAGAAAGGCCAACCCGAGTCCGCCGATAAGACCGACCAAAAGGGCCATGATCATGTTCAATTTCTTTTTCGGGCTCGAAGGATAAGCCGGCACTTCGGCCCGGTCCACGATCGAGATGTTCGATGTCTGGAGCCCCGGGAGGCGCGCCGAAACTCCCGTCTCGCTCTGCCGTTTGAGGAGCTGCTCGATCAGGCTCTTTTTATTTTCAATTTCGATTTTAAGGCTGTTATACCGAATGGCGTTGCTGTTGAACTGGTTCGCCTCCAGCTTCTGAGCGTTGAAGGCGCCTTGCAATGAACGGAATTTGTTGAGAGCGGCCTGGTAGTCCGTGTAAGCGCTTCTGATCAGAGCCTTGGTTTCGCTCTCGAGAGCGGCCTTGGCGGTATCGAGTTCGGCTTTGAGCCTCGTCATCTCCGGATAATCCGGAAGAAAAGTCACTTGATTTTTGCTGTATTCCCGGCTCATCCGGGCGTAATCTTCGCGCAAGCGCTGGATAAGCGGAATCGTGTTGAATGCCGCCGGGATATTGTCCGGCGTCGCGTTCTTGACCTCGTTGTAATCGCTTTCTTTCTGAATCATCTCGATTTGGGCGTCGGTCAGGGCTTTGTTCAGAGCGCTCAAATTCTCGACGACCGTCGTCTCGCGGTCGCTCAACGCGACGATATTCTTGTCGACGCCGTACTGCTGGAACACTTTCTCATCGTTTTCTATCTCGTCGCGAATGGAGTTGATCTGTTCCGCCAGAAACGCCGAAGCTTTCGCAGTGGCCTGGTATTTTTTCTGGACATTCATGTCGATGAACGCGTTGAAGAACGCGTTCAGGATCTCGGCGGCGAATTTCTGGTCGCCGTCCTTGAATCTGACCTCGACGAGGCGCGTTTGGGGGATTGGCTTCACCTCGAGCCGGCTTGAAAATATTTTGAAGAGCCGATCGCGAAAGAGCGCATCAGATTTAACATCAACGGGCCCTTTAGCGGACCCATTTCCAGCGAAATTCGGATTTTCATAGAGTTTCACGCGGTTGATGGTCTCGTCGACCAGCGACCGGCTCTCGAGGAGTTTGAACTGGGTTTGAAAATAATCGTCATTGAAGGTCTCGATCTGGAACGCCTGGCCAAAGTTCAGGATATTCGGCTCGCGTTCGATCAGAAGAGTCCCTTTGGCCGTGTATATTGGCTTAGCCAAAAACGAAAAGAGCGTAACCAAAGTGAACACGGTCAGCGCAAAAGAGATAATCGTCCATTTTCTCTTTAGGACAATCGTCCAATATTCCCGCAAATGGGCACCCAGCGTTTTGTTTGAGTCTTCGTTCTCAAAATAGTCCATGTCTTTCTCCTCGCCCGATTAGAAAATGGAATCGGGCACGTATACGACATCGCCTTCCTGGAGTTCGATGGCCGGCGCCCTGCCCTTGATGACATCGTTCAAGTTCACCCTGATTTTCGTTTCTTTCCCGCTTTTTCTGTCTTTCCGAGTAACAGTAATACCCCGCTTCGACGCCCCTTCCGTTAATCCCCCCGCCTGGGCGATTGCCTGGAGGACATTGATTTTCTTTGACATTTTCGCCTGGAGGGCACCGGGGTTGCGAACTTCACCAAAGACAAAGACATTGATGAATTGATCGATGGGGATGTTGATCGTATCGCCGCTTTCGAGGGGGATATTGAGTTTTTGGTTTCCGTTATTGATCAGGTCATCGAGGTCGATGACGATCCGGGATTGGACCCTGGTCTTCTTGTCTTCGCGTAAGATAAACATTTCGTTCGAAGCGCGATCCGTGAGGCCGCCGGCCTGGGAAATCATCTGGAGGAGCGTGGTGTGGCCGATGAGGTCATACATGCCGGATTTGACGACGGCGCCCATCACGGCAACTTGGGAACTTTGATACTCCTTGATGAAGACCGTGACGCGGGCATTCTTTAGATAATTTTTTTCGAATAATAGTGCGGCCAGCTTTTTTTCAACCTCCTCTTTCGTGAGGCCGGCGATGATCACTTTTCCCAGGAGGGGAAGAGTGATCGATCCGTCTTCCGACACGCGAACCGTTTGGTTAAGCTCTGGCAGGGCGAAGACCGTAATCTCGAGGAGGTCCTTGGCTCCGATCTTATACTCGTTTACGAAGGCTACGTTTTCCTGTTGCGCGACGGCCGTTGCCATCAGGCCAAAAAAGGAAAGACCCGAGATTGCCGCAATAGCGATTTTCTTCATGGTTACATACCCCTCAAAAATCATATGTCAGATTCATCCCAATAAACGTGCGACTGCTTTGAGCCCAGCTCTCGGTCGAATTCCTTCGCCATATATTCGCCATGATACCTACGCCGACATTATTTTGTATCCTCAAATAGAAGCCGGCCCGGTGAGCTTGAATTTGATCGCTCCGCGAACGGATGAGGTCCGGGCCATCGCCGAAGATTCGAGGGTATTCGGAGTCTCCCAGATTGTAGTCATAATCGAGGCGGATATTCCGGGACAGATAAATCGACACGCCGGCGCCCGGGATGCTTTCGATGAAGTAAACATATCCCGGCCACACGGAAAACCGGACATCTCGCGCATAAGAGGCTCTGAGCCGTACCATCGATCCGAGTCGGACGCCGACAGTCGAATCGCCCACGAGACCGCGATATTCTCCACTTCCCCTCCCGGAAGCCATAAAATATTTATAGCCGAGCCGGACGCGTCCTTCGACGATGCCGCCCGTGCCGAAATCGACACCGCCGAAAATGCTGCGGCTTTCGGAATTTCTCGGATTGATGGGATTATCGAATACGAACCGGCCGTATTCAGCTTCGATGCGGGCTCGAAAGCGATAAGAGATTTGGTAAAACGCGCTTGCGTCGAGATATTGTTCGCGATGGTTGAGCGCAACGGGCAGATTGACGTCTCGAAAGGAGAGGTCTTCGTACTTGAACTGCGATTCACGCGCTTCGAGACTGAAAGACGTTTTCTTTGATGGTTGCCAGAGGACGAAGGCCGACGCCGCCGCGGCTCTTCGTTGCGGCCGGATGTCGATTTCCGCGGTCCAGATTTCCCGCGCGACCGCGAAGCCGGCCTCGGCAGAGATAAAAACTCTATTCAGGGCGAATTGGATCCGGCCAAGAAGAGAATTGTTCCATGTCCTTTCTTGTTTGGACTCGAAAAAATAGACGTATCGAGGGGACTCGTAAATCGTAAAGACGATCTTTTTTTTAATAGGCAGATAAAACGTAAATGCGGGGCCGGCCGTGAATGAGTAGTCGTTTACGGGATGGTCGTGCACCCGATAGACATTCGAGTCATAACCCGCATCATTGAGGACAAATACGGTTTTGGCCCGAAGCGGGCCGAGCTTGAAACCGGCTTGCCGAACCAGCCATTCAAGATTGGCCCCCATCCAGGTTTTGCCGTAGCCGAATGACAGAGGCGAAACAAGCGTAAGCAGGACGAGCGTTAAAAGTCCCAGCTTCATCAATTTCAACATGGGGTCAGTATGCGCCGTGGCCGGAAATAATCGCAGGGATGGTTTTAATAAGGATCTTAACATCAAGCCAAAGCGACCAATTGTCGAGATATTCGAGATCCATTTTCATCCAACCCTCGAATTTGATGTCACGGCGTCCGCTGACTTGCCAGAGGCATGTCAGACCGGGTCGCATGGAGAACCGGCGGCGATGCCAGCCCTCATACTGCTCGACTTCCCCGGAAAGCGTCGGACGCGGGCCGACGAGACTCATATGACCGAACAAGACGTTGAAGAATTGGGGCAATTCGTCCAGACTGAATTTTCTCAGGATTTTTCCGAACGGCGTGACAAGAGTCATTTTTTTTCGTTTCCAATCCGGCTCATAAATTTCTTTATAGATATCCACTTGAGACAAGTCCGCTTGAGCTCCCTCGACCATCGTCCGGAATTTGTAGAGGATGAACTTTCTTTTGTTAAATCCGACGCGCTCCTGTTTGAAAAGAACCGGACCTTGCGACGTGATTTTGATCAGAAGGGCGATGACCGCGAGAACCGGGCCGAGAAGGATCAAGAGCATGCCTGAACCGATGATGTCCATGATTCGCTTCGCCAGCAGCTGCCACGCGTTGGGGATGATGGAACTCAACGAAAGAAAGGGCATTCCGTCGATTTCATGCGCGGACGCTTTAGCGATTTTGAAATCGAACAGGTCCACGGCGATTGTCACCTTTACGCCTTCGGTTTCGCATTCATGGATGGCGTTTTCGATATGTTGAAGCCGAAGGCGGGGGACGATGAAAATGACTTCGTCAACCGTTTCACGGTGGAGAATGGCGCCGAGGTCCTTCAAGTCCCCGATCACGCTTACGCCGCCGACGCCCTTGATTCCGCGGCCGGGCTCGTCCTCAACGGCACCGATGACTCTGAATCCCCATTCCGGATGGTTGTGGACCTTCTTGAGAAATATTTCAGCTCTTCTTCCGGTTCCGACGATAAGGATCTGACGGTAATTATAGCCGCGCCGCCGCGCCGCGTGCATGACGATAAAGATGAAAATTTTTTCGACCGACAGAAAAACGAATCCGGTTGTTAAAAAAACGATAAAAAACAAGCGGCTAAAGAAGGCAAATTTGAAAAGGAAGAATGAAGCCCCCAGAACTAGGAAAGCCAAGGCGGACCCCTTAGCGACGTTCCATAGGCACGTTCGCACTTGCATGAGGCGCCAAGGGCGATAGACGCCGTTCTTGTGAAGGAGATAACACCAGAGCGGAGCGGCGAAAATCAAGAAAAGGACATATTGACTGAACTGTCCGGGATTACTGTCGATAACGGTCCGGGACGGGATCAGGTCCAACTGATAGAAAGAATGGAATTGCGATCGGAACGCATAGGCCAGGAAAAACGCCGCGGCGATGACGGCCATGTCGAAGACGATCATCATCCGTCTGACGACGACGTCTTGTTCTTTGAGCATGATCACTTTCGAGTCAAGGCCGATTCTCGTTCGGCCAACGTCTCAAGGTTTATCGATTTTTCTTATGAGTCTCGCCGGAACGCCGGCGACGATGGCGTGAGGAGGGACGTCTTTCGTCACCACGGCTCCGGCGCCCACGATGGCATCTTCTCCGATCGTCACTCCGGCGAGGATGGTCGCGCTGGAGCCGATGGATGCCCCCTTGCGGACGAACGTCTCGATGACCTTCCAGTCCGCCTCGGTCTGCAATCCTCCTGAGCCGGTAGTCGCTCGGGGATAAATATCGTTGATGAATGTGACGTTGTGGCCGACAAAAACTTCGTCCTCGATGTGAACCCCCTCGCAGATAAAGGTGTGAGACGAGATTTTACAGTTACGGCCGATGATCGCGTTTTTCTGGATTTCGACGAAGGTCCCGATTTTCGTGTTATCGCCGATCGTGCAGCCGTACAAGTTGACAAAGGAGAAGATTTTGACGTTAGCGCCTAATTTAACGTCTGGAGCGATCTGACAGTAGTTCATCCCGATGTCCTTAAAAACGTACTTTTACGCCGCCCTTTTTCAAGGACTGGTCGGTCGCTTCGAGCATCTTGACGACCTTCAGGCCGGCTTCTCCATTGTTGAACGGGTCGATTCCTTTTTCGACGCATTCCAAAAAATATCCGGCTTCAAGCTTTAGGGCTTCAGTTGTCAAGACCTTGGGAGCATACATGTCCCCGGATCGATAGCTGACGAGGAGCTTGTGAATGCCCGTTGTCGTCTTGAAATCTATACCCCGGTCATAGATTTTCAATTTTTCGTCGGAGACCAGATCATCCCAGACCAGCATCTTTTTGCTGCCGCTGATCAAGGTCCTACGGATTTTGACCGGGCTCAGCCAGGTGCAATGAAAATGGGCGATGAATCCGTTGTCAAAATGAGCGACGATATACGCGACGTCTTCGAGCCCGTGGTTGAAATGCTCAGTTCCCAATGCCGAGACCGCTACCGGATTCTTATCGATTAAAAAATTCATGATCGAGAAGTCATGGGGGGCGAGGTCCCAGACGACATTGATGTCGTGTTGGAAGAGTCCGAGATTGACGCGGACCGAATCGTAGAAGAAAAGATCTCCCAATTCTCCGGAATCGATGATTTCGCGTATTTTTTTCACAGCGCCGGTAAATAGAAATGTGTGGTCAACCATAATGATGAGGCCGTTCTTCCGGGCCAGGTCGATGAGCTCTTCGGCTTGCCGGACATTGGCGGTGAACGGTTTCTCGATGAATACGTGCTTGCCGCCCTCGAGTGCGGCTTTGGCCAGCTCGTAATGGGAATATACGGGTGTCACGATGGCGACGGCTTCGATTTCGTCCGAGCCTATCAAATCGACGGGATTGGAATAGATCTTCACAAACGGGTAAGTCGCTTTGGCGGCCTTCAAACGGCCCTCATTCGTGTCGCAGATGGCCGCCAATTTCGCATCGGCGCACGCGTTAAAATTTCTCGCAACGTTCGGCCCCCAATAGCCAAAACCTATAATCCCGACATTAATCATCTTGGCCCCTCCTTTTAATTCTCAGAATAGGCTACCGCCGTTGGCCTCAAACGAGGCCTCCCGCGGCTTTTCCTCTTCTCACACATTTCGCCCCGCTTAGGCGAGTCAAAAATCTATTTGGACCTACTGTGGTCCGTTTCCAATAAACATTGCCCGGCCAGCTGTTTGATGACCCCAAGCAGCTTTTCAAATTCCGTATATTTATCGAAGAAATAATCGGCTCCGAACTGCTTGCACTTTTTTTCGTATTGAGGGAAGGGATAATGGGTGTACATGATCACTTTGGTCGAGTTGTGGCCTTCTCGGATCTTTTTGAGAATATCGATCCCGTTCCCTTGAGGAAGGCAGATGTCGAGGATCGCGACGTCAGGGATGCCCTTTTCGATATGGAGGAAAGCCTCCGGAACGCTGTAGGCCAATCCCATGATCTCTACCCCTTCGATTTCGGCCAAGATTTGTGAGAGATGCTTGCACATCAGCTCAGAATCGTCGACGATAAGGAGTCGTAGGTTTTTCAACCCTTCTCACTTCCCTTGAAGGCTAATCCGGTCATCCCCTTTTGAGGGGAGCCGAGAGTCTACTAAAAGGATTCGTCGTTGTAAATCGGGCGGGGTCTGAATAAAGACTAGGATTTTGTCCTATAGATACACCGGCCCGTTCTTGACGGCATCCTGGATAAGCTCGCGGAGGAAATTCTCACTTTTTTCCAATTTTTGAAAGAGTTTTAAAAGTCATGTCGTTTCCATAACCGGTTCCCGCCGAGTTTGTGGCATAGGCTCGGATATGATATATCGTACCCTGCGTCAACTCCGTCATCAAGATTTTGAAAGAACCTGTCCCGGCCTCTGTCGTTCGTTTCGCGTCGTCGATGGTAGGATCTGAGGACGTGCTCCAGCACAAGCCCCTTTCCGTCACCTCCGAACCGCCATCCGAGACGACATCCCCCCCGCTCACTGCACTCATTCGCCATATTGCGCTCACCGCGTTCGTCGTCACGGTCGGAGGATGCAAAACGGTAATCATGGCCGTATGGCTATCCGTATTTCCATAAGTATTACTGACTCTCACCCAATAATTGGCGGTCCGTGTCAACGGATTCGTCGTATAAACGCCCGACTTCGCTCCGGATATCGGATGAGATCGGTCTCCGCTGATCCCCTCATACCATTGATATGAGAGCGGCGTCGACCCCGCCGCAGTTGTGCTTAAGTAAGCCGTTTGGCCGTTCATGATCTTCTGGCTCTGGGGTTGAGTGGATATGATCGGGGCCGTGCATTCGAATGCCCCGATATCGTACGCTGCTCCCGACGGCCGCGTGTTGTGATCGAAGTCATCCGCAACTTCGGTTACTGTCGCGCCGGCGTCGATGCAGGGCGAGCCGGATTTTAAATGATAATTATGATCGTTGGGATTCTCAAAAAAAGGATTGATCCCCCAAAGATCATGAAGATAAGGAGTGCCGAGAGGGATGCTCCCATCGGAGTTGTAAGCGCAATTATTACCGATATCCAAACCCGTATAGGTAGTGCCTTCCAGGTAGATAGCCCAAGAGACCTGATCGAAGATAATATTGTTTTTTACGCTTGAATAAGGGCAGTTCTGTAAACTTATTCCAAGGGGACCATCAGAGCGTAAATACGAAAGACTGCCAATAAAAGTATTGTTAAGTATCTGTATGTGATCGACATTCCCGCCGCCGGTCTCTGTCTCAATCCCACGATGCGTGATCACGATATTGTTTCGGATCGTGATATCATGACAATCCCGAAGATCGAATCCATGGCAATTGCCCCAATGATCTCTATATCCCGAAAAATTATATCCCGGAAGATATATAAAGTTTTTGTCGATTAAAATACTTGAGGCTGAAGCATGATACGCATCTGCCCATGTATGGAAGGCACCGAACCCAAAGGCAAAGTCCGTATTTTCCGGATCTTCATACTTAATATCATGAATGAAATTTCCCCGGAAAATATGCCCGGTCCCGAAGAACCTGATACCATCCGCAGCGGCACTTTCCGGGAGATCTTGCGGTGGGATAACAATGGAACCCCAAATTTCGTTACTCTCGACGAGATGGCCGGCTCCGTCGATTTCTATCCCTGTCATGCCATTCCGATAACAGCGGTTGTTCCTGACGACGCAGTTCGCGGATTGCGACAGCAGAATAATGCCTCCGCGTTGGCTGTGATGCGCATAATTGTCGTCGATCGTACAAAACTTACCTTCGACCCAGATTCCGTATCCTGCGGGGTTCCATGTGGGCTGATCGCCCTTGACCGCGAATCCCCGCACGCGGATATAATTTCCTTTAACGGTGAATCCCTGGCATTCGACGGTTCCATCGGCTAGAAAGTAAATCAGCGATCCATTACTTCCGGAATTGCTGATTGTAATCCTCTCCGGATAGATTCCGGCCGAGACAAGCACGGTATCGCCCGCGATCATGTTATTGGCGGCCTTTTGAATCGTCTTCCAGGGAAACGCTTTCGTACCCAGGTTTGAGTCGTTGCCATTAGCCCCGTCAACGTAATAGACGATCCCGCCATAAATAGGCACCGTTAAACAGATCAAAACAATAAAAAATATTAAATAGCCCCTCTTTCTCATTCGAGTACCTTTTTTTATATTAACAAATTTCGTCAAAAAGTGCCATTAATTGTCAGCGGGGAGAGCATGTTAATACACTAAGCCATTCTTCACGGCGTATTGAATAAGCTCGGAGTTATTGGACAAGCCCATCTTGCGGAGGATGTTTGCTCTATGGGCGCTGACCGTTTTAACGCTCAAGTACAATTCCCTGGCGATCAGAGAAACTGTCTTTCCCGATGCTATCATGACCAGGACTTGAAGCTCCCGGTCGGACAGCTTCTCGTGCGCCGCTTTCCCGCCGCCCCGGATTTCGTCCGTCAGCTTATCGGCGAGGACGCCGTCGATGTAGCTCTGCCCGCCGCAGACCCTGCCGACCGCTTCCTTGAGAGTGTCCGGGTGGACGTTTTTGGTCAGATATCCGGCGGCGCCGGCCTTGATCGCCCTGACGCCGTATTGCTCCTCGGGATACATGCTCAGGAAGAGATAGCGGGCCTCCGGGTCGAGAACCTTCAAACGTCGAATCACCTCGAGTCCGCTCTCGCCCGGCATGAAGATGTCGAGAAGGACGCAGTCGTAATGCCGGACGCTGAATCTCATGATGGCTTCGGCCCCGTTCGCGGCCTCTTCAACCAGTCCGACACCGGGACATTCGGCGAGAATTCTCTTAACGCCCGAACGGAAGAGGGTGTGGTCGTCGATAATGAGAATATTCGACTTATCGTTGGCCATTTTGGCTCGATTTGGCGGGCGCCGGGATCGAAATCGTCAGGGTCGTCCCCTTATCCGGAGTGCCGCGAACGCTCATCCGGCCTTTATAGGGCCGGAGCCTTTCGCGCATGCCGATCAGGCCGAACGACTTGGGGTCCGCGACTTCTTCCGGCCGGATGCCGCGGCCGTTGTCCCGGATTTTCAATACGACCGCTTTCCCGGACAAAACATTCCGGAGGCTGACCGAGACTTTCGTCGCCCGGGCGTGGCGGAGGATGTTCGTATATCCTTCTTGAAAGACGCGGAAAATGCAAAGGGAGAGATCCGGGTCGAATCTCGTGCCGTTGCAGTCGATGCTCAGACGGCACCGGACGGGATAACGCTTCTGCGATTCCTGGACTTGCCATTCGATCGCGTCGAAGAGTCCCAGGTTATCCAGGAGAGCGGGCCGCAGCTCGGAACAGACCTTCCGGATCGATTCGATCGACCTGTCGATGAGGTCGGTCATTTCGGCGATTCTCTTATGAACCGCGGGGGGAGGGGGAACGCCGTTTCCGGCCTTTGCCAGAAGCCAGAACAGGTCCATTTTAAGGGTCGTCAGGAGGGGCGACATTTCGTCGTGGATCTCGCGAGCGATGCGCCGCGATTCTTCCTCGCGGAGAGCCAAGTTATGAGCGCTCAGGTTCTCGAGGCGCTCGATCGTCATTTTGAGTTCCGACTTCACCCGGCAGCTCAAGCTCTCGTCCGAGGCGATCAACCCGACGCCGCCGTTGACCCGGAAGGCGTAAATCGAGAAAACCGGGCCGCCGTCATGAGAGGAGGCGACTTCCTTGACGCTGAACGGCTTCCCGGTCCTCGGGATTTCCTGGCATTTCCTGTAGTGCTCGGAGCCCTCCAAAGACGGAAAGAACTCGAGGATGTGACGCCCTACGGCGGAGCTCTTTTTTGTTTTTGTGCGTTTGAGGGCCTTCGGGTTGAGGTCGATGAGCCTCAGATCGCGGTCGAAAAAATAAAGCGAGTTTTGCGTTGCATCCCAGAAGGTTTTCATCATTTTGAGCCTTGAACCCATGGGAATGCGGCTGGGGGGAGAGGTTGCCGCCGAGAGAGCGCGCCGATCGGAAGCGCAGCGCTGCTTCGCCTGCGGGGCTGTGCTCATCATATCAACCTCGATGTCCTTTCATTGCGGTTCCATGATGTCCCAGCTCACTCATGCGGACAATCCTCGACACGGAGGATACGGGGGTTGATTTTCAACCCCTCGATATCCCCCCTAAAGGCTAGTCGCTTAAGATTTTTTCCTAATCAAGGAGGTCAAAGCCGTGACCCTTCGAGCGGCCTCGGTTTCGTCCACCCCTCGTTTCCGTGCGCGTTGTTTCGCCGGACGGCTATCGGCCGCGGCGACGAGGCGCGAAGGTGCCGAATCTGGGGGTCGGCCTGGCGCTTTTCGCCGGGTGGGCCGCCGGCTTTATTGTCCGCCGTTCGGCCTTGCTCTGAGCGCGGGCGCGCTCATCGGCTTTGCGGCTGCGGATGGCGGCGATGCGCTCGGCGAGCGGGACTTCGAGCCGCGCCGCGGGCCGGGCGCCGTAATCGAAATCGGGGACCGTGACGCGCGGCAGGCGTTTGCCGAGCGCCCGTTCGATCCGGGCGAGGTCTTCCTGCTCTTGCGGCGCGACGAAGGTGAACGCGTCTCCGGTGGCCTCGGCGCGCGCGGTCCGGCCGACGCGATGGATGTAGTCGTCGGGCACCAGCGGCACGTCGAAATTCACGACGTGCCCGAGCTCCTCGACATCGATGCCGCGCGCAGCGACGTCCGTGGCGACAAGGACACGGTACTTTCCGGCCTTGAATCCGGCGAGGGCGGCGGTCCGTTGCGCCTGGGAGCGGTTGCCGTGGATCCGTTCGGCCTTGATTCCGCTGCGGACGAGGTGATCCGCGAGCCTGTTGGCCCGATGCTTGGTCCGGGTGAAGACCAGGGCGTCGCGGATCTCGTCGCGCTTGAGGAGCGTGACCAACAAGGCCGCTTTGAGCTCCTGAGCGACCGGATAGACCGCCTGGGTGATGCCCACGGCCGGGGCCGAGACGCGCCCAAGATTGACGGAGGCCGGGTTGCGCAGCATCTCGCGGGCCAGGATGGCGATGGGCGGGGGCATCGTCGCGCAGAAGAAGAGCGTCTGCCGGCGGGACGGCAAGTGGCGTAGGATGCGGCGGATGTCCGGAAGAAAGCCCATGTCGAGCATGCGGTCGGCCTCGTCGAGCACGAGATGCGCGAGCCCGCCGAGCTTGGCGTAGGGGGCCCGGAAATGATCGAGGAGCCGGCCGGGCGTGCCGATGAGGACATCCACCCCGCTGCGGAAGGCGTGCTCCTGCGGCGCCATCGAGATGCCGCCGTAAACCGCGGCGGCGGTGATCGGCGTGTGGACGGCGAGGTCGTTGAGGTCCTCCAGGATTTGGGCGGCCAGCTCGCGCGTCGGGGTGATCACCAGGGCGCGGGTCGTGCCGCGCGGACGGTCGATGAGCTGGTGCAGGATCGGCAGGAGAAAGGCGGCCGTCTTGCCGCTGCCGGTGACGGCGCTGGCCAGCACGTCGCGCCCCGCCATGGCCAAAGGGATGGCGTCGGCCTGGATGGGGGTCGGGCGGGCGAAGCCGAGCTCTTTAAGGGCTTTGAGAAGGTTCGGATGGAGATTCAATCCGCTGAATGGCACAAGGACTCCTTTTCTATGCTGAAGGACAAGACGTTGGAGAGAACCGGAATCGGGTCGCCGCACGTCGACACACGGGCATCGACGCGGGGCGGGGATTCTTGCGATCCGGGCCCTGAGTGTACCGTCTTACCGGCGCGGTGTCAACCGGCCGGGCCGCGGCTATTTCTTCACCGGCCGGAAATTCAATCCGGCCGGCTCGTCCGAGATGTCCATCACGGCCATGAAGAACAGCTGGGCCATGTCTTCCATGATCTCCGGCGTGACGAGCCCGGCCGCGTCCTTGGTGTTGTGGTAGGTCGAGTACGGCAAGCGGGGGCCCCCGCTCGCGCCGAACGTCAGGGAAGGCACGCCCTGCCAGAAGAACCAGGCCGAATCCTGCCGCGGCCGGCCGGGATAGGCGGCCGCCCCGCCCGAAACGATCCGGTGAACGTATTTGTCGTTGGCCTTCTCGACGAACGCCCAGAACGCCGGATAGGTCCGCGCTCCCGAGGCGTTGATCCGGTCGCCGATCCCCGGCCCTTCCATATTGATGAAGACGAGCGTCTTCTCGAGCGGATAGATCGGGTGCTCGGTGTACCACTTCGACCCGGCCACGGCCTGCTCCTCGCTCCCGAAGAAGTTGAAGAGGACGGTCCGCTTGGGCTTGATCGGGCTCTTGCCCATGGCTTCGGCGAGGCCCAGCCCGACCGCGACGGCCGTGGCGTTGTCGTTGGCCCCGGGCATGAGCTCCCAGCATCGGCCGAGATGGTCGAGGTGGCCGCCGATGAGGATGACCTCGTCCTTGAGGGCGAGATCGGTCCCGGGGATGACTCCGACGACGTTCAACCCCACGCCCTCCGGGTGGTGCTCCGTGACATTTTTCGCGGTCATGATCTTGCCCGTGGCGAACGACTGGGGCTTGAGCTCCTTGCGGATCTTCCCGACGGTGTCGGCGTAGGTTTTTCCCGTCCCGGCGAAGACGTCGGCAACGACCGCCGGCCCGACGTGATGATAGATGAATCCTTCGCGATAGGAATTGTTCGGGTTCACGATCGGCCCGTAATTGTAGATCATGGCCTTGGCCCCGTGGGCGACCGCGTTCTCGAGCTTGTACTGGTGGAACGTATAGGGCCGCCATTTCCGGAACACGTCAGTGTCGGCCGCGCCGAGGGGCCCTTCCGAGTCCATCAGGACGATCTTGCCCTTGACGTCCACGCCGGCATAGTCGTCGTAGGACAGCTCAGGGGCCGTGATCCCATAGCCGACGTAGACGACCTCGGCCGTGACCTCGCCCGAACCCGAGGTCCCGCCCGGAAGAAACTCCTCCTCGTATTTGTATGTTTTCTTGATGATGTCTTTGCCCTCGGCGATATTCATGGTCAACAGGCCGCCCGGTTTGACGAGCGTGTAGGGATTGGGAAAATATTGAAAGTATGTTCCTCTGTCGCCCGCGGGCTGGACGCCCCAGCTTTTGAGCAGGGAGACGACCCAATCGGCCGCGGCGTTGAACTCCGGCGTTCCCGTCAGCCGGCCGCCGTATTTCTCTGTACAAAGCTCGTTCACGTAGCCCATGAGAGTGTTGCTCGAGATGAGGTGCATGGCCTGGAGGAGCTTTTGCTCGTCCGTGAGCGGCGGCGGCGCCGGCCGGCCCTGCCCCTGGCCGAACGAACCGGCCGAAACGAGGCATAAGCAGAAAACGAACGTCAGAAAGCGTTTGGATCTCATGGGGTTCCTCCGGAATGCGAACATGGAGAAACCCTATTTACTACGGAAGTGGATCTGCAAGCAAGGCTTAGGGCACTCGTGCGAACGGGCTAGATGCGGATGGCCAGGCCCCCCCGCAGGAGGAAGCCGTCCAGGATCCCGAAATCGACCAGGGCGTGGATGTTCTTCGTGATGACACCCTTCAAGCCGAAGTGGAGCTGGAGGAAGGGCATGAAATTGATCGGGAGCGTGAACGGCTCTTTATTCGATCCCTCTTCCTTCGGACGGGCCTTGTCCTCGTCGATCAGCTGCTGGAAGGTCTTCGTCGCCGATTCGGAGATGATCTCGGTCGTCCCGTCGGGATTCGTGAGGGTCCCGTCGAAACGATAATCCAGCTTCGATCCGAGGAGGGCCGATTCTCCGGCCAGGCCGAACCCGAACGTGAAATAGGGATGGATCCTTTTCGTCGGGAGGATGTCCCAACGGACGGTCAGGAGGAAGGCCAACGGCTTGGAGACGATCGACCCTCCCCCCGTCGCCTCGAAGCCGGCCTGCTTGGAGGTCTTTTCCTCCTCGAGCGTGAGCGAGGTCGTGAAGCGGGGAATCCCGATCTTGAGCGTCGTTTTCTCCATGCAGAGGCCGAGGCTGAACGAGCCTTTCTCTCCCGCAGGATACCAGCGCAGCTCGAAACCGTAATTCGGCCCGCCCGAGTCGAACTCGAAATCCCGGGTGAAGGCGATCTCCCGGAACTCGGGATGATTCTCGCGGATCTTGTCGAGCATCTTGTCCTTGATCTCTTCGGTGAAGTCGGCGACCAGATTCTCGATCGCCGGCTTGAGCAAGTTCACGCTCCAATGCCCGTAGTGGAATCCGAATTCTACCTGGCCCTTCTGGGCCCGGGCCGCGGGAACGAACACGAGGACCACGGCCGCGAGCAACAAACCTATCGATCCGGCGCGCGTTCTTCTCATGGAGCCTCCGACATTTTTTCCCTTGGGTTCAATAGAGCATATCGGTTCCGCTAAGTCAAGGACGCGGCGGGTGCCTGCGGCCGCACTCGTCCGCTGTTTTAAGCGCGGCCCGAGTGCGGCGGCAATGATCCCCAAGCGAAGCTTGGGGCCCCTGCCGCCGTTGATTTGGCTGCGCGATTCTGCTATCTTCGCCTCTAAGGAGACCGCCCATGATCAGAACACTCGCCCTTCTTTTGGTTCTCTTCGCCGCCGCTTCGCTGGCCGACGCCCAGGCGAATCCGCAGGTCGTCATGAAGACGAGCAAGGGAGACATCGTCATCGAGCTCGACCCGGTCCGGGCCCCGGTCACGGTTAAGAACTTCCTGGCCTATGTCGACGCCAAGTTCTATGACGGGACGATCTTCCACCGCGTCATGCCCGGCTTCATGATCCAGGGCGGAGGCCTGACGCCCGAGTTCCAGGAAAAGCCGGCCAAGCCGCCGATCAAGAACGAGGCCGGCAACGGCCTGAAGAACAACCGAGGCTCGATCGCCATGGCCCGGATGCAGGAGCTTAACAGCGCCACCTGCCAGTTCTACATCAACCACGTGGACAACCCGAACCTGGACGCGATGAAATACGCCGTCTTCGGCCGCGTCGTGAAAGGGCTGGACGTCGTCGACGCGATCGCCGCCGTCCCGACCGGGACGATCCGCGGCTACGCCGACGCCCCCCGCCAGCCGATCACCATCATCTCCGTCCGCCGCGCCGACGGCAAGTAAGAGGCCATGCCCCCGACCGGCGGCGCCGGCACATTGAAGAAGCTGGGCGATACGATCTTCGCCGTCGCCCACCTGCTGGCCCTCATCGCGGTCTTTCTCTATGGCGCCGTCGCCCTCCTCCGCGGGAACTATGCCCGCTTCGCCCTCGTCATGGGCGGCCTCGCCGTGTATTATGTCCTCGTCCTTCACAAGCCCGTGAGGAAGGAGATTGCCCGCCGGCGAGCGGGCCGGACACGGACATGACCGTCTCCTCCCGGGCGCGGGCCGCGGCCCTCGCGGCCGTGGCCGTCCTGTCCCTTGCCGCGATCTTCGTCTTCCTCCGCGGCCGCCGGGAGCCGGCGCCCCGGGCGGAGGAGACCGAAGCGCCGCGGATCGCAGAAGCGCCGGCCGAGCCGGTCCTCAAGACCGATGAGGCCGTTATCGAAAAGGGCCAATCCCTGGCCAGGATCCTCTCCCGCCGCGGCTTCGCCAATCAGGAGATCGACCGCCTGCGGACCCAGGTCAAGGCCCAGGTCAAGCCCCCCGTCGACCTGGGCAAGATCGTCGCCGGCCGGACCCTCCGCTTCCGGACCGATGCCGCGGGCGTCGTCCAGGTCATCGAATATCTGCTCGACGCCGACGGATTCCTCCGGATTTCCCGGGACGGACCCGGGTTCAGGGCCGAGCGGATCGCCTACGCGTTCGAGACCCGCCTGGCCCATATCTCCGGGACGATCGAGGACAATCCGATCAACGCGATCACGGATGGAGGCGAAACGGCGGAGCTGGCCATCACCATGACCGATCTCTTCGCCTGGGACATCGACTTCTACACCGAGCTCCGCCGCGGCGACTCCTTCCGCATGGTCGTCGAAAAACGGTACCTCGACGGCAAGTTCGCCGACTACGGAAACATCATCGCCGCCGAATTCGTCTGCCAGGGAAAGCGTTTCGAAGCGTTCCGCTACGAGATTCCGGATGCCTCCAAGCCCGGAGCGTTGAAAACGGATTACTATGACCGGGCCGGCCGGTCGGTCCGCAAGGAATTCCTCCGTTCGCCTCTTCCCTATGCCCGGATCACCTCCCGCTTCAGCTATAGCCGGCTCCATCCGATCGCCAAGGTCTACCGGGCCCATTACGGCGTAGATTACGGCGCCCCGGTCGGAACGCCCGTCCAGGCCACGGGCGATGGCGTGGTCCTCGACGCCGGGAGGAACGGCGGGGCGGGCAACATGGTCCGCATCCGGCACCAGAACAATTATGAGACGATGTACCTCCACCTCAGCCGCATCTACGTCAAGCGAGGCGACCGGGTGACGGGGGGGAAGACGATCGTCGGATTGGTCGGCTCCACGGGCGAATCCACGGGGCCGCACCTCGACTACCGGATCAAGCAAGGCGGGAGCTACGTCAATCCGCTGGCCTGGAAATTCCAGCCCCAATCACCCCTGCCCGCGCAATACAAAGAGGGATTCGGAGCGAAGGTATCGGCTTACGATTTCCTACTCGACGCGCCGCTGTGGATCGCCCGGAGATTATCGATCGGGCCCGCGCGCGATTAGTTGTGCGTCTCGATATCGAGACGAGATACTTTAGCGGATGTGACCGCCGCCGCCGCCCGAGGACGACGCGCCCGAGGACGAACCCGAAGAGCTCGCGCCCCCCGAGCTCATTGATCCCCCGCTCGATGATCCGCCGCCAGAGACTACGCCCGTCGAACCCCCGGTCGACCGGCCCGAGCCCCGTTCGACCAGGACGCCCCGGCCGATCAGTCCGGAGGATATTTTCAGCTCCGGACAGACGACCTCGTTGGTCCGGCTCGAATAGCGGATGTTCACGCCGAGGCGCGATCCGAGGCGCACGTCCGGATTCCAATCGGTCCTCCGGGTCACGAGCGGGGCGACCGGAGCGATCATCCGGTTGAGCGCGGGAGAAACGCGAGGCGACCAAGCAGCCAAGTCCCTCTCCGGGACGCCGAAGCGCCGAGGGATTCCGGCGGAGCCGATCACCCGATCCTTGGACATGAACCCCGGTTGGATTCCCGCCCGGAGGGTCTCCAAGATCCTGGCGTCGCCGCGCTTCACTCCGGCCTCGACGGCCCGGAGAATCCTGTTGTACTCCTTGGGCATCGTCAGGGCCGGCGATCCGGACGGCTTTTTCAGCTGATCCTTGGACACAACCATTTTGGTTTCCCGGACCTTCCCGAAATCGGGACCGTTCTGGTAGTAAAGGTTTCCTAGTCCGGCGTAGTAATAATCGAAGAGCCCGGCGTAATCGAACCAGCCCATGCCGAAGCCATAGCCGTACCAGCCCCGGCTCATCCCCCACATGCCGCCGTAATTCATCCAATCGAACATCGTCCAGGGGCGCCAGGCGAAATAGGAGCCATTAAAGAAGGCCCAATCCACCCAGGCCGGGGCGAAGGCCGAACCGGGCAGCCAGAACCAGCCGCGCTTCGCGTCCCACTGCCAGATGCCCAGATGGTAAGGCACCCAGCCCCACGGCTCGGACGGGATCCAGAACATCTGGTTGGCCATATTGACCCATTGGCCGGCGAAATAGGGCCGCCAGGTCCCGCCGGGATAGCGATCGTTATAGTAAGGCCGCCAGACATAGCCATAGAGGTCATCGTAAAGCCATTCCCCGTAGAGGTCGCCGAACGTCTGGGCGAAGTAGAATGTGGCCTTGGTCATCCCGCGGATGATCGGTTTGGGAAGGACGCTTTTCCCCTCGTGAAGGGCCTCGAAGTCCTTGTTGATCGCGGCGTTCCAGGAGGTGAAACCCGGATCGGGGGCAAGAGCCCCGGTCGTAGCCTGAAGGTTCTTATCGATGACGAGACGCTCATTCCTCGAAGCGGAGGATTCAAATAGGTGCTTCTCATCGGGACCGAACATCGCCGTCGCCTTGCCGAAGGCGACTTGGACATCCGCGCTGCCGTCCGGGGCGGCGGTGATCGTCGCCACCGAATTGTGCCGAAGCTTGATCGCGGTGTTGGGAGTGAGGACCTGGAAAAGCTCCGTCCGGTCATACTCCTTGTACATGACGCAAATTCGCCCCTTCGTCAGGACGAGATTGGTCATGGACATGTCGCGCTTGCTGAGGCTGCGGGCCAGGATAGTCTCGATCTTGAGCTCGGTGGCCAGGTCCAGGCGGACGATGGTGGCGTTGTCGAACTGGATCTCCAGGCGCCGCGCGTCCGAGGTCCGGATCGTATCGCCCGGGCCGAGGGGGAAGTTCAGGACGGCCTGCAGAGGCTTGTCTTCGCCCGGACGGAGGACGACGGCGTCCTTGCCGTCGTTCAGGACCTCGACCAGGCTGATGTGTCCGTAGTAGGTCTTTTCGGGCCCGTTGACGACCTGGTAGTTGTCCTGGGAGAAGGCGGCCGGAGCGGTCAATATAAGGCCGAAGAGAATGACGGTGATGACTGTCCTTCTCATGGAAGCTCTCCTCATCAGATTTCCATTATAACAAGAGAGCAACAATCATGCCAATAGACTCCAGGGGAGGTTCGGCCCCGAAGGCGTCCGCGCCGTCCCTTGGAAAGGACGATTGTCCCCTGGCCGCCCTTGCGGGCGGCCAGGAGATGGTCTATGATTCGAAGCGCGGGCTCCGCGCCGGGCCCGGAGGTGAAAGGCCATGAGCGAAGACTCGAAAAAAGGGCATGAGCATCCCCAAGACGAAGACCTCCGGGAAGTGACCCAGGTCTGGGATCAGAACGAAGCCGAGATCATCAAGGGCTTCCTCGAGAGCCAGGGGATCCCCTGTTTCTTCCGCGGCCAGATCCTCCATAGCGTCTATCCCATCTTCGTCGACGGCCTGGGCGAGATCAAGATCCTGGTCCAGGCGAAAGACCTGGAAACAGCCCGGGAATTGCTCGCGAGCAGGGAATTCAGCCCAGAAAATCCCACCTGAGCCCATTTTTTGCCATCGGAATCTCCGAAAGAACGAATAATCTATTTATTTTCAGCTAATTAGACTTGGATCTTCCCCCTCGTTTTTTTTCTCGCGGCGCCGGAATTTCCCTTGACAAGCGCCCGGCTTTCCTCTATATATAAAGCAAAATGGGACAGGACGGGACAAAATGGGAAATTTATTGATAGGCAGCTACAAGGCGAAACTCGACAACGGCGGCAGGATCAAGATCCCTGAAAAATTCCGTACCGCCATCGAAGAAAAATACGGCAAGGGGTTGTTCATCACCTCTCTGCAGGACGATTTCGTCCAGATCTTCCCCCTCCCCGTCTGGGAGCGCATGACCGAAACCCCGGACAACGGAACCCGCTATCCCGATCCCGACATCCAGGAATTCCTCCGTAAGGCCCATCTCCAAGGGGCCCAGGCCGAAATCGATTCCAAGGGCCGGGTCCTGATCGGGCTCCCTCTCCGCGAAAAATCGGGCCTCCAAGCCGAGGTCCAGGTCATCGGTCTGAACAACTATCTCGAGGTCTGGGACCGGGCCCGGCTCGACGAGGTGATGGCCCGCAAGCCCCTGACCCACGAGGACTTCAAGACGGTCTCCCGGCTGATGTCCGAGAGGAAGTCCGAATGAACGACCGGGGACACGTTCCCGTTCTCCTCGAAGAAGCGCTCGAAACCCTCGACGCCGGCCGGGAAGGGACGTACATCGACGGAACGCTGGGCATGGCCGGGCACGCCGGCGAGATTCTCAAGCGCAATCCCAAGGCCCGCCTCATCGGCTTCGACCTCGACGAATCGACGATCCTCCGGGCCCGCGATTACCTCCAGGCCTGCGCCAACCGCGTCGAGCTCTACCACGCCGATTTCAAGTATCTGCCCGACCTCAAGCTCGACCTCTCCGACGTCCGGGGCGTTCTTCTCGACCTGGGCATGTCCTCCGTTCAGCTCGACTCCCCCGAACGCGGCTTCAGCCACACGCTCGAGGGTCCGCTCGACATGCGCATGGACGCTCGGAACAAACTGACCGCGGCCAAGATCCTGGAGAAATACACCGAGGCCAAGCTCGCCCATATCTTCCGCGTCTACGGCGAGCTCAAGCAGTCGGCGAAGCTGGCCCGGGCGATCGCCACGATCCGCCGCAACCAGAAGATCGAGAGCACCCTCCAGCTCCGGGCCATCGTCGAACAGGTCTGCCGCTGGATTCCCCAGAAGGGCAAGATCCACCCCGCGTCCAAGGTCTTCCAGGCCCTCCGGATCGAGGTCAACCAGGAGCTCGCCGGCCTCGAGGGCTTCCTGGAACGGATCATCCGGAGCGTCGGGCCCGGGACGCGCATCGTCGTGATCTCCTTCCATTCGCTCGAGGACCGCATCGTCAAGCATACGTTCCTCCGGCTCGCCCGTCCGGAAAACGAGCCCTCGCTCGTCGAGATCCTGACCAAGCATCCCGTCCTGCCGGGCGAGGCCGAGATCGCCCGGAATTCCCGGTCCCGCTCGGCCAAGCTTCGCGCCGTGGAGAAAAAAGCCTATGGTACGGCGTAAGCTCGGCCGGAAAGACATCCTCATCGGGATCGCCGTGGGGGCCTTTACCATCGCCGTCCTGACCTTCTACCTTTGGCACAGCACCGAGAACGTCCGGCTGGGCTATGTCGTCGGCCAGGCGGAAGACGAGATCCGCGCCCTCCGGAGCGACATCCGGATCCTCGAGACCCGGAAAGCCGCCCGGCTCGCTCCGGCCGTCGTCGACCGGACCGCCCGGGAGAAGCTCGGGCTCGTCGATCCGCGCGAGGACCAGATCATCATCGAGGACGATTGACGGATGGCGATCCCCACCGGCATCCCCAACGTCCAGCCCCAGCGCCGGACCCGCAAGCGGACAAAGCTGCTGGCCGCGGCCCTGGGGATCTGGACGATCGCGGTCTGCCTCCGTCTCATCCAGCTCCAGATCATCGAAGCCGGCCGTTTGCGGGCGCGGGTCATCGACCAGAACCAGGCGACCATCGACATCCCGGCCGAGCGCGGGGCGATCTTCGACCGGAACGGCGATATTCTTGCCCAGAACGTCCCCACCTTGACCGTGTACTATCGGCCGATCCGGACCGAGACGTTCGAGGCGCGGATGCGGACCGTTCTCGAGCTCCGGCCCGTTCTGAATCTCGGGCCCGCGGACATGGAACGGATCGAGTCGGCCGTCCGGGAGAACAAGGCGGTCGTGACCCTCAAGCGCAAGATCGACGTCGGCCGCGCCGACGAGATCAAGGGGCTCGGCTTGAAGAACGTCTTCGCCGCGCGCGAATCGAGCCGGGTCTATCCCCAAGGCCTCCTGGCCCCCCAGATCCTGGGCGGGGTCAAGGCCGACGGCGTCGGCGCCGCCGGGGTGGAATCCAAGTTCGACACCCTTCTGAGCGGGGTCAAGGGAACCCAGCTCGCCCTGGCCGACGGCCGGCGCCGCGAATACCATCTCGAGGTCCTCTCCGAGCCTCGGGACGGCGGCGACATCATCCTCACCATCGACAAGACGATCCAGTATTTCGCCCAGAGCGCCCTCGAACGGGCCGCCCTCGAACACGGCTCGAGCTGGGGCGCAGCCATCGTCTCCCGCCCGGAGACGGGAGAGATCCTGGCCCTGGCCAGCTGGCCGGGCTACGACCCGAACGCCTTCTCAGAATCCGCCGACGCGGCGAAGCCGAACCGGGCCATCCAGCACGTCTTCGACCCGGGCTCCACCTTCAAGATCGTCACGGCCGCCGCGGCGCTGGAGAACCGCGGAGCATCCCTGACTGACGTCTACGACTGCAGCGCCGGATCGATCGCCTCGGCCGGGACGCCGATCCGCGACCACAAGAACTTCGGGATCCTGTCGTTCCCGGACGTCTTCGTCCATTCCTCCAACGTCGGGACGATCATGATCGGCCGCCGGCTCGGGCCCGAGCCGATGTACCGGGCCATCCGGGCCTTCGGCTTCGGCGAGCGGACGGGCATCGAGCTTCCGGGCGAATCCCCCGGCATCGTCCATCCGGTGAACGAATGGACGCGGCGTTCGATCGATTCGATCTCCATCGGCTATGAGATCTCGGTGACACCCCTCCAGATCCTTCAGGCGGCCAATATCGTGGCCAACCGCGGCTTCCGCGTCCCCCCCCGCATCGTCAAGAGCCTGTCGGGGCGGACCTTGGGGCCGGACCTTCCATCCGTCCCGGCGGCGGTCCTGACGGCCGGGACGGTCGATCATCTCGTCGAGATCCTGGAGCGGGTCGTGTCCGATGGGACCGGACAGGCCGCCGCGCTCCATGGATACGACATCGCCGGAAAAACCGGGACGACCCAGATCCTCGATCCCGTGACGCGGGCCTTTTCGATGGAGAAGCACCTGGCCACGTTCGTCGGCTTCGTGCCGGCACGCGAGCCCGTCCTGTCGATGATCGTCGTGCTCGACGCGCCCCGCTCGGACGAATACTACGGCGGGCAGGTCGCGGCGCCGGTCTTCCGGGAGATCGCCCTTCGCACCCTCCGCTATCTGGGGATCCCGCCCCGGCCGGCCCCCGTCCGCGGGATCATCGCGGCCAACGTCATCGGCGGGCAGAAGCCATGAAGCTCTCCGCCGTCCTCGAAGGCCTCCCCCTCATCTCCGGACCGGCCGGAACGGACCCGGAGATCTCCGGGATTTCCTACGCCTCATCGTCCGTCGAGCCCGGCCACCTCTTCGCCGCCCTCAAGGGAGAGCGCCGCGACGGGATCGACTTCGTCCCCGAAGCCGCCGCCCGCGGGGCCGCGGCGGTCCTGTCCGACCGGCCCCGGCCCGACGGCGTCGCTCTCCCCTGGGTCCGGGTCTTCGACGCGCGCGAAGCCCTGGCCCTGGCGGCGGAGAACTTCTACGGCCATCCCTCGAAGCGGATGAAGATCGTCGGCATCACCGGCACCAAAGGCAAGACCACGACGACCTTCATCCTCGAGTCCATCCTCCGCGCCGCGGGCTGGCCGGCCGGGATCATCGGAACGATCCAATATCGCGGCGGGACTCTCACCCGGGACGCCGCGCGGACCACGCCCGAGGCGCCCGACCTGCAGAGGATGCTCAAGTCCATGCTCGAGGACGGCCTGACCCACTGCGTCATGGAGGTCTCCTCGCACTCCCTCGCCCTCAGCCGCGTGGCGGGGATCAGCTTCGACGTGGCCGTCTTCACCAACCTCGGCGGCGAACACCTCGACTACCACAAGACGATGGAGGAGTACTTCGAGGCCAAGAAGAAGCTCTTCGGCTTGAACGCGAAAAAGCGGACGGCGGTTGTCAACGAGGACGATCTGTGGGGCAAGCGCCTCATCACGGAGCTCCCGATGGCGACCATCACGTTCGGGCTCGAGCCGACCGCCATCGTCCGGGGCGAAAAAACCAAGATGAACGGGGCCGGGATCGAAGCCCTGGTCCGATACCCCGGCGGACAGATGGCCATCGCCTCTCCCCTCTCCGGAAAGCACAATCTCTACAATCTCCTGGCCGCTTTCGCCGTCGCCCTGGCCCTGAACGTCCCTCTCCCGGCCATCCGGGAGGGCATCGCCTCGCTCGGCCAGGTCCCGGGGCGGTTCGAGAAGATCGAAAACAGCCGGGGCCTCCAGATCTTCGTCGATTATGCCCACACCGAGGAATCCCTGCGCGGCCTCCTCGAAACGGCCCGGGAGCTCAAGCCAGCCCGGATCCTCCTCGTCTTCGGCTGCGGCGGCGACCGCGACCGGGCCAAGCGGCCTCGGATGGGCGAAGTCGCCGGCCGGCTGGCCGACTGGACCTTCGTCACGTCGGATAATCCCCGCTCCGAGGACCCCCTGGACATCATGAGCGAGATCGAGCGCGGCCTGGTCAAGTCGGGTTCGAAATCCTACACCCTGATCGCCGACCGCCGCGAAGCCATCAGGCAGGCCCTGGAAATGGCCCGCAAAGGGGACTACGTCCTCGTGGCGGGCAAAGGCCACGAAACGACGCAGGTCATGAAAGACCGGACGATCGAGTTCAAGGATGCCGACGTCATCCGCGAGATCCTCGGCAAAATGGAACCCGCCTGAGCATGGCCGCGCTGAAACTCGAAGAGATCGCCCGGACCTCCGGCGGGAGGATCCTGCAAGGCCCTACGGACCGCATCTTCCGCGGCTTCACCATCGACTCGCGCCGGGCTTTGGCGGGGGACCTCTTTTTCGCCGTCGTCGCGCGCCGCGACGGCCACGATTTCGTCGCAGACGCGGCCGCCCGCGGCGCCGCGGGAGCGGTCGTGTCCCGCCCCGTCGATCCGCCGTCTCCGGATTTCGGCCTCGTCCTCGTCCCCGACACCGTCGCCGCCCTTCAATCCCTGGCCCGCGCCGCGTTGGCTCGGCCGGGGCTCCGCGTCGTCGGCGTCACCGGGAGCGCCGGAAAGACGACGACCAAGGAATTCGCCGCCGCCCTCCTGGCCGAGGAGATGCCGGTCTTCAAATCCGAGGGCAACTTCAACAATCAGATCGGGCTGGCCCTGACCGTCCTCGGCATCGAGCCGGCGCACCGGGCGGCCGTCCTGGAAATGGGCATGAGCAGCGCCGGCGAGATCCGGGCGCTGACGCGGATCGCCCCTCCCGACGTCGCCGTCATCACCAACGTCCATCCCGTCCATCTCGAGTTTCTCAAGACCATGGAGAACATCGCCGCGGCCAAAAAGGAGATCCTGGACGGGGCGAAAGAGGGCGCGACGGCCGTCCTGAACGGCGACGATCCGTATGTCGAGCGCATCTCCCAGGGGTGGCCGGGCCGGATCATCCATTTCGGTCGGACCCGGGCCTCGGACGTCCGGGCCGAGAACATCCGGCGCCTGGGATTCGACGGCTTCGCCTTCGACCTGGCCGCGGACGGCGAGCGGGCGAAGATCAAGCTGCCTTGCCTCTTCGAAAGCCACATCGACAATTTTCTGGCCGCGGTCGGCGTCGCCCGGGCCTTCGGCCTGCCGCTCCGGGCCGCGGAGCGCGTCGCTCCGAAGCTCGTCCCGGCCGACAAGCGCGGCGTCCTTCTCCGCCTGTCCTCCGGGATCGTCGTCATCGACGATTCCTACAACTCGAACCCGCGGGCCCTCGAAGGGGCGCTCGTCGGCGCGGCCGGCCTTCCGGCCAAGCGCCACGTCGCCGTCCTCGGGGACATGCTTGAGCTCGGAGAGGCCGCGGCGTTCTTCCACTCCGAAGCCGGCCGCCGGGCCGTCCGTTCCGGCTGGGACGTCCTCGTCACGGTCGGCCCGCTCGGCCTTTACACGAACCGGGCCGCCCGCGACGCCGGCCTCGCCGAAGAACGGATCCATTCCTTCTCCACGAGCGAGGAGGCCGGAGGAGGGCTGCTCGACCTCATCGGGGCCGGAGACCTCGTCCTGGTCAAGGGATCCCGGGGCATCCGAATGGACCGGATCGTCGAACGCCTGAAAGAGACTTTGAAGGAGTCCTGACGTGCTGACCTGGCTGCTTGTCCCCCTCCGCGATTCGGTGTCGTTCTTCAACCTCTTCCGGTACATCACGGTCCGGACGGCCCTGGCCGGCGTCACGGCCATGCTCTTGACGTTCGTCTTCGGGCCGGTCCTCATCCGCTATTTGCGGAAGAACCAGATCGGCCAGGAGGTCCGGGCGAACGGACCGCAGACGCACCTGGCCAAACAGGGAACGCCGTCCATGGGCGGCATCCTGATCATCGGAGCGACGATCATCCCGACGCTCGTCTGGGGGAGCCTCGACAACAGCTACGTCTGGCTGGGGATGGGCTCGATGTTCGTTTTCGGCCTCATCGGATTCCTGGACGATTACCTCAAGATCAAGAAGCGGCGGTCGCTCGGTCTGATCATCCGGAAGAAGCTCATCCTCCAGATCCTCTGCGCCGGCGGCTTCGCCCTGGCCATCGTCCTGATTGGGTTCTCCCGCGGGCCCGTGAAGGGGTTCGACCTGAAGCTCTACGTGCCCTTCCTCAAGATGTGGACCCCGCTTCTCGGCTGGGCCTACATCCCCTGGATCATGTTCATCCTGGTCGGGTCCTCGAACGCGGTCAACCTGGCCGACGGCCTGGACGGACTGGCCATCGGTCTGACCCTGATCAGCGCCACGGCCCTCACGGCCCTGACCTACATCGCCGGCCACGCCGAATTCTCCAAGTATCTCAACATCGGCCGGGTCCCCCAGGCGGCCGAGCTGACCGTGTTCGGCGGGGCCCTGACCGGGGCGTGCCTGGGCTTCCTGTGGTTCAACTCGCACCCGGCCGAGGTGTTCATGGGCGACGTCGGCGCCCTGTCCCTGGGCGGGACGCTGGGCATCATCGCCATCCTGATCAAGCAGGAGTTCCTCCTCTTCACCGTGGCCGGCGTGTTCATCCTCGAGGAGATCTCGGTCCTCCTCCAGATCGGGTACTTCAAGCTGAGCAAGGGGAAGCGCATCTTCCGCATGGCCCCGCTCCACCACCATTTCGAGCTCCTCGGCTGGCCGGAAGGAAAGGTCGTCGTCCGGTTCTGGATCCTGGGCATCATCTTCGCCCTCTTCAGCCTGGCGTCGCTGAAATTGAGGTAGGATGGACCTCAAGGACAAGCGCGTTCTCGTCGTCGGCCTCGGCCGGACGGGAGAGGCCACGGCCGATTTCCTGCTCAAGCGGGGAGCCGTGGTCGTGATCAGCGAGAAAAAAAGCGACGCCGAGCTCGGCCCGGCCGTGTCCTTCTGGCGGGAGCGCGGCGCCGTCGTCGAAGCGGGCGGCCACGATCCCGCCGCCTTCCTCGCGGCCGACCTGATCATCCCCAGCCCGGGCGTGCCTCCCCTTCCGGAGCTCGCCGCCGCCCGCGCCAAGGGCGTTCCGATCCTGTCCGAGATCGAGATCGCCTATCATTTCCTCAAGGGGCGGCTCATCGGCATCACGGGGACCAACGGCAAGTCCACGACCGCGACGCTCCTGCACAAGATCCTCAAGGAATCCGGCCGGCGCGCCGTCCTGGCCGGAAACATCGGCACGCCCCTCCTTTCGTTCGTGGACCGCAGCCGCGACGACCAGGTCACGGTCATCGAGGTCTCGAGCTTCCAGCTCGAGAACATCGAGCGCTTCCGGGTCCACAGCGCCGTCGTCCTGAATGTCTCCCAGAACCACCTCGACTGGCACGGCTCGCTCGAGGCGTATATCGCGGCGAAGCGCAAGCTCGTCACGGGCCAGGATGCCGGCGGCGTCGCCATCCTCAACCGGGACGACGCGGTCGTCTGGGGGATGAGGACCGGCGCCGCGGGGGAAATCCGGGGCTTCAGCCGCCGCCGGGTCCTCAGCCGCGGGGCGTTCGTCCGCGACGGCTGGATCGTCGTCCGCGACGGAGCGGAGCGTCCCGTTCTTCCCGTCTCGGACATCCGTCTGCCCGGCCTGCACAACAGGGAGAACGTCCTGGCCGCGGTCCTGGCCGCGAGCCTCGAGGGCGTTCCCGACCGGCGGATCCGCGCCTCGGTCCGGACGTTCCGGGGACTCGAGCACCGGCTCGAGCGCGTCCTGACCAACCGCGGCGTCGAATTCGTCAACGATTCGAAAGCAACGACCGTGGACGCGACGATCAAGGCGATCGAGAGCTTCGACCGCCCGATCGTCCTCATCCTCGGGGGCAAGGACAAGGGTTCGGATTTCACGAGGCTCCGCCGCATCGTCAAGGCGAAGGTCAAATCGATCGTTCTCGTCGGAGCGGCGAAGGAAAAGATCCGGGCGGCACTCGACGGCGCGGTCCCGATGGCCGAGGCCCGGACGTTCTCCGAGGTCGTGCCGCTCGCCGCCGCCGCGGCCTCCCGGAGCGATGTCGTCCTTCTCGCTCCGGCCTGCACGAGCTGGGACATGTTCCGGAGCTTCGAAGAGCGCGGCCGGGCCTTCAAACGGGACGTCCGGCGGCTGGCCGCGCGCCCGAAACGGCGGGCAGGCTGATCATGGAAGTCCACCGGACGCTCGGCTTCGACAAGGGCCTGGCCGTGTTCACCCTCATCCTCCTGACCCTCGGCCTGGTGATGGTCTACAGCGCCTCGGGTGTCGCCGCCGCGGAAAAATTCTCGAGCTCCCTGGCGCTCTACCTCCAGCAGGCGATCGGCGCGGCCGTCGGGATCGGCTTCGTTCTCCTCCTCCTCAAGGTCAGGCGGCCGTTCTACGAGCGCCCGGTCTTCGTCATCGGGCTGCTCATCCTGACCGCGGGCCTGCTCGGCCTGTGCTTCCTCATGCCCACGGTGGCCAAAACCAACCGCTGGATCGTCGTCCCGGGATTCCGCTTCCAGCCGTCCGAGCTGGCCAAGATCAGCCTGATCCTGTTCCTGGCCTGGTACCTCGACCGGAACAAGGAGCGGCTCCACGAGATCAAGCCGCTCCTCGTTCCGCTCGGCGTCATCCTTTTCGTCGTCGTGCTCATCCTCCGCGAACCCGACTTCGGGACGGCCGTCCTGACGTTCGGCCTGGGCATGATCCTGTTCTTCCTGGCCGGCGCGCCGGCGAAGTTCTTCGCCATCCCCGTCGGCCTCACCCTGCCCGTCTTCACGTATTACATCTTCTCCTCGGGCTACCGCCTCGACCGCATCCTAGCCTTCCTTTCCCCGGAGAAGAACCTCCAGACCCTCAACTTCCAGATCGCCCAATCCAAGATGGCCGTCGGGTCCGGGGGCCTTCTCGGCGTCAGCCTGGGCGAGAGCATCCAGAAGCTCTTCTTCCTTCCCTGCGCCCACACCGATTTCATCTTCTCCATCATCGGGGAGGAGCTCGGGTTCCTCGGAACGATCGGCACGATCGCCTTATTCGCCTTCGTCGTCTGGCGCGGGATCAAGATCTCGTTGAAAGCCCCGAACCTCTTCAGCCAGCTCACCGCGGCGGGCCTGACCTTCCTCATCGGCGTCCAGGCGCTGCTCAACATCTCGGTCGTCCTGGGCCTCGGCCCGGCCAAGGGCGTGCCCCTGCCCTTCCTGAGTTTCGGCCGCTCCTCCCTCATGATGAACCTGCTTGCCGTGGGACTCCTCCTCCACATCTCCCAGCGCCGGGCCATCCCGAAAGGGACGAGATGAGAAAGACACGGGTCGTCATCTCCGGAGGAGGGACGGGCGGGCACCTCTTCCCCGCCCTGGTCCTGGGGCGGAAGCTCATCGAGCGGGATCCCCGGCTCCTCCTGACGTTTGTCGGGAGCGGGCGCGAAGCGGAGCGGACGATCATGGCCCGCCATGGGGCCGCGTTCGTGCCGATGAAGATCGAAGGGTTGAAGGGCCGCGGCCTGCGGAGCCTCCGCGGGCTGGTCCTCCTTCCCGGGGCCTTCGTCCGTTCGCTCGTCCTCCTCATCCGGCTCCGGCCCCGGCTCGTCGTCGGAGTCGGCGGATACAGCTCCGGCCCGATCGTTCTCCTGGCATCGATCCTCCGCATCCCGACCCTCATCCTCGAACAGAACGCCCGGCCCGGGTTCACGAACCGGGTCCTGCTCAGATGGGTCCGGAAGGCCGTCGCGGCGTTCGACGCGTCGCTCGCCGATTTCCGGGGCAAGGCCGTCGCCCTGGGCAATCCCGTCCGGGATGAATTCTACGTCATCCCGGCGAAGCCCCATGGCGACCGACTTTCGCTCCTCGTCCTCGGCGGGAGCCAAGGCTCCCATTTCCTCAATATGGCCGTGGCCGCCGCTCTGCCCCGGCTCGCCGGCTCCCGGGCGCGCCTCCGGATCGTCCATCAGACCGGGCCGGCCGACCGGGACGCGATCGCGGCGGAATACACGCGGAACGGGCTCGATTCGACCGGGATCGCTCCCTTTTTCGAGGGGATCGCCGGCCGGTACGCCGAAGCCGATCTCCTCGTCAGCCGGGCCGGAGCGACATCCTGCGCCGAGATCATCGCCGCCCGGCGCGCTTCGATTCTTGTGCCCTTTGCCGGCGCGGCCGACGACCACCAAACCCGCAATGCCCGGGTGCTGGAGGCCGCCGGCGGAGCTGAAGTCGTAGCCCAGGACGATCAGACGACCGACCGGCTGGTGGAGCGCATCCTCTTCTTCCTCGATCATCCCGAACGCCTGTCCGAGATGGAACGGAACCTCGAGCCGCTCCGCAAGCCCGACGCCGCGGAACGGATCGCCGGCCTGTGCTTCGAGCTCATGGGGAGAGCTTAGGAGGATCCATGGTCAAGACGACCTACCGCAAGCTCAAACACATCCACATGATCGGCATCGGCGGCACGGGCATGAACGGCATCGCCGAGGTCCTCATCAACCTGGGTTACAAGGTCACCGGCTCCGATCTCGCGCCGAACGAAGCGACGCAGCGACTGGCCAAGCTCAAGGCCGGCATCTCCATCGGTCATCGGACCGAGAACGTCCGCGGCGCTGACGTCGTCGTCGTCTCGACCGCGGTCCGCGACGAAAACGTCGAAGTCGTCGAGGCCCGGAGACTCCAGATCCCGCTCATCCCGCGCGCCGAGATGCTGGCCGAGCTCATGCGGATGAAGATGGGCATCGCCATAGCCGGGTCGCACGGGAAGACGACGACCACGTCGATGATCGCGGTCCTTCTCAGCAAGGCCGGGCTCGACCCGACGATCGTCGTGGGCGGACGGCTGAACACGCTCGGAGCCAACGCCCGCCTCGGGGCGGGGGATTTCTTCGTCGCCGAAGCCGACGAGAGCGACCGCTCCTTCCTCTACCTCTCGCCCTTCATCGCCGTCCTGACCAACATCGACGCCGAGCACCTCGACCATTACCCCAACGTCGAGGACATCAAGCGGACATTCATCAGCTTCGCCAACAAGGTCCCGTTCTACTGTCCGATCATCCTCTGCCTGGACGACCCGAACCTGCAGAGCATCATCCCCGGCCTCGACCGTCGCCTGATCACCTACGGCTTTTCGGCCCAGGCCGACGTCAGCGCCCGGGACATGCGCTACAAGGGATTCACGAGCTCGGCGACCGTGCTCTACAAAGGGCACGAGCTCGGCCGGCTCAAGCTCAACGTCCCGGGGAAACACATGATCGCCAACGCCCTGGCCGCGGTGGCCGTCGGCATCGACCTCGACATCCCGCCCGCCCTCATCCTCGAAGCTCTGGGCTCGTACGAGGGCACGGGCCGGCGCTTCGAGCACAAAGGCACGATCGGCGACGTCATGGTCATCGAGGATTACGGCCATCATCCGACCGAGATCCGGGCCACGCTCGACGCGGCGAAGCGCGGCTGGACGCGGCGCCTGGTCGCCGTCTTCCAGCCCCACCGCTACACCCGCCTCTCCCATCTCATGGAGGAGTTCGCCACGTCCTTCAACCAGGCCGACGTCCTCGTCTTGACCGAGGTCTATCCGGCGGGCGAGACGCCGATTCCGGGAGTCACGGGAGCGGCCCTTTACGAAGAGGTCCGCCGCTTCGGCCATAAGGACGCCCACTTCGAGCCCGAAATGGCCAAGATCCCGGCCAAGCTCAAGCCGCTCGTCCGCCCGGGCGACACGGTCATCTTCCTCGGCGCCGGGAACATCAACAAGATCATCCCCGATTTCCTCGAACGGCTGGAGGGGAAGGCATGAATTTTTCCGACGCCCCGGTCCATCCGTCCGTGCGCTTCCGCCGCCCGGACGCCAAGTGCGAGGTCTCGAAACGCGTCCGGCGTCCGCCGGCGCGGCTGACGCAGCTCCTCGCGCTTTTCGCCGCGGCCGGGGCCGTCTTCCTCGCTCTGACCGGGGTCCTCCACCTCGTTCTTTCCTCGAAGGGTCTGGAGGTCAAATCGGTCCGGGTCCGTTCGTCCGACCCGTCCGTCGGGGCCGCGGCCGAGCGAATGGCCGCCGGGATGGCCTGGGGCAACATCTTCCTTCTCGACATCCTGGACGTCCGGAAGCACTTCGAAGCCGATCCGCGGATCCGGGAAGCCCGGGTCCGCAAGATCCTCCCGGCCTCGGTCGAGGTCGATATCGAGCCCCGCATCCCGATCGCCATCCTGGCCAAGGACCCGCCCGTCCTCGTCGACGCCGAGGGCGTCGTGATCGGGCCGGCGGACGCCGGCGCGGAGCCGGGCCTTCCCCGGTTCGAGGACGCGGACGGGTTCGCCCGGGACGCCGGGGACAAGATCAAGCTGGGCTGGAGCTGCCTCCGGGAGCTCTCGACCGCCGACCGAGCCGATGTCGAGGCCCTCGACCTGACGGGGATGGCGAGCGTCGTCGTCAAGCTCCGCTCGGACCCAGTCCGGCTCCGGCTGGGGGAAACGGGATTCTCCTCCAAGATCGGCCTCTTCCGGGAGCGGCGCGACACCTGGGAGCGCAAATTCGGCCCGATCGAATCCCTCGATTTCCGCTTCCGGGACCGCATCTTCATCAAGCCCGCGGCGGCCGCGGTCCCCCGGACCGGAGAGAACGGGACCGCCGCAAAGGAGACACGCTGATGGCCAAGAACGGATATGTCGTCGGCATCGACATCGGAACGAAAAAGGTCGCCGTCGCGATCGGCGAGATCACCGAAGACCGCAAGATCGAGGTCATCGGGATCGGCACGGCCGATTCCAAGGGCCTGCGCAAGGGCGTCGTGGTCAACCTCGACATCACCTCGGCGGCGATCAAGAAGGCCCAGGAAGAGGCCGAGCTCATGGCCGGGATCTCCATCCACTCGGCCTTCATCGGCATCTCCGGCGCCCACATCAAGAGCTTCAACAGCCGCGGGGTCATCGCCGTCTCCGGAAAGAACCGGGAGATCAGCCGCGACGACATCCGCCGCGTCGTGGAGCAGTCCAAGGCCGTCTCGATCCCGCCGGATCGGGAGATCATCCACGTCATTCCCCAGGAGTACGTCGTCGACGAGCAGGACGGCATCCGCGACCCGTTCGGGATGAACGGCATCAAGCTCGAGGTCAATGTCCACATCGTCACCGGGGCGGTCACCCTCTGCCAGAACCTTCGGACGTGCGTGGAGCGGGCCGGGATCAACATCGAGGAGATCATCCTCAACCAGATCGCTTCGAGCGCCGCGGTCCTGACCCACGACGAGAAGGAGCTTGGGGTCGGTCTGATCGACATCGGGGCGGGGACGACCGAAGTGGCCATCTACGAGCGCGGGAGCCTGTGGTACACCCAGAACATCCCCCTCGGCGGGGACAATTTCACGAACGACATCGCCGTCGGCCTGCGGACGGCCATCCCGGACGCGGAAAAGATCAAGAAGCGGTTCGGCTGCGTCACCGCCCCTCCGGGCGAGGACCAGGAGACGATCGAGGTCCCCTCGGTCGGCACGGGCCGCAAGCCGCGCGTCCTCTCCCGCCAGCTCCTGGCCGACATCATCCAGCCGCGGGCGGAGGAGATCTTCCGGCTCGTGGACAACGACATCAAGCGCATGGGCTACGAAAAATCCCTCAACTCCGGGATCATCCTGACCGGCGGAACGGCCCTTCTCGACGGCCTCGAGGAGGTCGCCGAGGAGATCTTCGACCTGCCCGTCAGGCGGGGAGATCCGACCGGGGTGGGAGGGCTCGTCGACCGGGTCGGCACGCCGGACTACGCCACGGCCGTCGGCCTGCTCATCCACGGGTACTCCCTGCTCAGGACGCAGGGGTCGCAGAAAGACCGGAAAAAAGGGCTGTGGGGCAAGGTCAAAGACCTGTTCAAGGAAGAATAGAAGGAGAAGGGCTATGGCAAAAGACGTCACCGACAAGTTGAAATTCCACTTGGTCGAGGACTCCGAGATGGCCAAGATCCGGGTCATCGGCATCGGCGGCGGGGGCGGCAACGCCCTCAACCGGATGATCGAGGCCGGGATCGAGGGCGTCGATTTCATCGCCGTCAACACTGACCACCAGGCGCTCAACGCCAACAAGGCTTCGATCAAGATCCAGATCGGGCCGCAGCTGACCAAGGGCCTCGGCTCGGGCGGCCACCCCGAGACCGGGAAGCAAGCGGCCATGGAGGACACCGAACGGATCCTCGAGGTCCTCGAAGGATCGGACATGGTTTTCCTGACGGCCGGCCTCGGCGGCGGGACGGGAACGGGGGCGACTCCGATCATCGCCAACCTGGCCACCGAGCTCGATATCCTCTGCTTGGCTATCTGCACGCTGCCGTTCGAGTTCGAGGGCCGCATCCGCGGCCGGCAGGCCCTCGAAGGGATGAACGACCTGAAGTCGGCCGTGGACACGGTCATCGCCATCCCCAACGACCGGCTCCTCCAGACCGTCAGCCTGGACACGTCCATCCAAGACGCCTTCAAACTTGCCGATGACGTCCTCCGCCAAGCCGTCCAGGGCGTCTCGGATCTGATCACGAAGCCCGGACTCATCAATCTCGATTTCGCCGACGTGAAAGCGATCATGAAGGGGATGGGAGTCGCCTTCATGGGGACGGGCGTGGCGGCCGGCGAGAACCGGGCCGTGGAAGCGGCCAACAAGGCCATCAGCAGCCCGCTCCTCGTCGACACGTCGATCGACGGGGCGAAGGGAGTCCTCATCAACATCACGGGCGGCAAGGACATGACCCTCCACGAGGTCTCCAAGGCCAGCCAGCTCATCCACAAGATGGCCCACCCGGACGCCAACATCATCTTCGGCACGGTCATCGACGCGGCCATGAAAGACCTGGTCAAGGTCACGGTCATCGCCACGGGCTTCGACCGGGAGTTCCGGCGGCTGGAGGCCGAAGCGCCGCTGTCGAAGAGCGCGGCCGCGGCCCGGACCGCGCGGCGCAAGACGCCCCCGGCCGTCCCCGCGCCCGGACCCATCTTCCGCGAAACGCCGCCCTATCCCTTCGAGCGCGAAGAGCGGCCGCGCCTCGAATCCGGTCCGATCGAAAACCCGGCCGGATGGGACCGGGCCTGGGACGCCTTCGAAACGCCCTCCTTCATCCGGAACAAACACTCGCAGCTGCGGAAGAACTGAACGTGATCAAGGCCGATTGCGTCGTTGCCGGCAGCCGCGAGCTCGTCACTTGCGCCGGGCCGGTCCCCAAGCGCGGGGCGGCGCTCAGCGAAGCGGCCGTGATCCCGGAGGGCTGGATCGCCTCCCGCGAAGGCCGGATCGTCTTTGTCGGCGGCGAAGCCGATTTCAAGCGGACGGTCGAGCTCGAGGACGGGGCCGTGAGGATCGACGGCGGCGGCCTGGTCGGCCTGCCGGGCTTCGTCGATTCCCACACCCACCTCCCCTTCGGCGGCGACCGCTCCGGCGAGTTCTCTCTCCGGCTCAAGGGCTGGACCTACCAGCAGCTCGCCGCCCAGGGCATGGGGATCCGGACGACGGTCCGGGCGACCCGGGCGGCCTCGGCGGATGCGCTCACAGCGGCCTGCTTCGAGCGTCTCGACCGGATGCTCCTTCACGGGACGACGACCGCCGAAGCCAAGAGCGGATACGGGCTCAACCTCGACGACGAGCTCAAGCAGCTCGCGGTGATCGCCGCCGCCGGCCGGGCCCACCCGATCGACCTCGTCCCGACATTCATGGGGGCCCATGAGGTTCCCGAGGAATACCGTTCGAACAAGGAGGGCTACATTGACCTTCTTATTCACGAAGTCCTGCCCGCGGTTCGTCATCAAGGCCTGGCCCGATTCTTCGACGTATTTTGCGAGGAGGGCGTGTTTTCTGTGGAAGAGTCAGAAAGGCTGGTCCAGGCGGGAGCGGCGGCCGGCCTGGGAATCAAGGTCCATGCCGACGAATTCGCGCCGCTGGGAGGCGCCGAGCTGGCGGCCCGGGTCGGAGCCGTCTCCGCGGAACACCTGATCTCGATTTCCGACGCCGGGATCCGGGCCCTGGCTGCGAGCCGGACGGCGGCCGTTCTTCTGCCGGGGGTGTCCTTCTTCCTCCGGCAGGACAAGCGCGCGCCCGCCCGGGCCCTCATCGACGCGGGGGCCGTGGTCGCCCTGGCCACGGACTTCAACCCGGGAAGCTCAATGACCGAATCGATGCCCTTCATCCTTCAGCTCGGAGTGTTCACGCTGAAGATGAACGTCGAGGAGGCCATCAACGCCGTCACGGCCAACGCGGCCTGCGCGATCCGGGAGGAGGGCGAGGCGGGCCGTCTCGAGCCCGGGCTGAAAATGGACCTCGCCCTGTTCGATATCCCCAATTATCTCTATCTGGCTTATCAAATGGGCGACCGTCCGGCCGTCCATGTCGTCAAAAAGGGCAAGCCGGTCGTCACGGACGGCCGATTGTCCTATAAGAATTAGCCCCTCTTATCCCCCCCTATCCCCAAAGGCCACCCCCAAAGGGTGGCCGCCTACTTCAGGCTTGGCCGGCCGCGGCCGCCTTCGAGCTCTTGCGCTTCCAGAACAGATAGAAGGGCAGGCCGATCAGGATGATCGCCAGGCCCTTCATCGAATTCCCGAACGCGGTCAGGAGCGAGTTGATCGAAATGTAAAGGGCGGCCAGGATGAAGATCACCGGCGTCACGGGGTAGCCCCAGGTTTTGTAGGGCCGGGGCAGCTCCGGATGCTTTTTCCTCAGGATGAAGACGGCGGCCACGGTCAGTCCGAAGAAGATCCACTGCCCGAAGATGACGTAATTGAACAGGTTCTCGAACGTCCCGAAAAAGAGGACGAGGATCATGCTCCAGACGCCCATGGCGATGATGGCGATATGGGGCGTCCGGAACTTCGGATGGACCTGGGCCAGGGCCTTGAAGAAAATGCGGTCCTTGGCCATGGCGTAATAAACCCGCGGCGAGCAAAGGAAGTTCTGGTTCGTCGCCCCCATGATCGAGAAGAGGATGATGAAGGAGATGATCGAGGCGCCGATCGGGCCGACGACGAGGGCCATGGCGTCGGCGGCGATGCGGTCGGACTTGGCGATCTCCCCGGCCGGGATGACGTAGAGGTAAGCCAGCTGGGCCAGGATGTAGATGGCGACGCAGGCCAGGATGCCGATGAAGATCCCGAGCGGGAGGTTGCGCTGGGGATTCTTGGTCTCCCCGGCGCTGTACGTTGCCGACTCCCAGCCCTTGAACGCCCACAGCGAAGCGACCAGGGCGATCCCGAAGCTGCTGAAAAGGTTGCCCGAGAACGTTCCGACCGCGGGCGAGACGAAGTTGGCCGGCTGGCCCTTGGCCAGGAAAAAGATCACGCCGCAAACGCCGATGAGGGCGCCGAACTTGATGACCGTCAGGATGTTCTGGAGGTTGGCCCCCCAGCGGACCCCGGCGTAGTTCACCCCGACAAGGAAGGCGATGAAGGCCACGCTGATGAGCTTCTGGGCCAATGGCGACAGGGGGAAGAAATGGGTCAGGTATTTCGAGGTGAAGGCCACGGTCAGCGTGGCGATGGCCCCGGAGTCGATGACCAGAAAAAGGGTCCAGCCGAAGAGAAAGCCGATCATGGACCCGTAGGATTCGCGGAGATAGACGTATGCCCCGCCCGCCTCCGGCATGGCCGCGCCGAGCTCTCCGAAGGCCAGGGCCCCGAAGAAGCTCAGGACCGCGCCGACGACCCAGACGGCCAGGATGAGGAGCGGGACCTGGACGGCTACGGCCATGTCCTTGGGCACGAGAAAGATGCCCGAGCCGATGACGCCGCCGATGACGATGCTGACGATGTCCCAGAGTCCGAGGACCCGCGGGAGGCCGTGTGCAGGGGGGGTGCTGTTCTCGCTCATGCGGCCCAGATTAGCTTATTTCCGGGGATTTGACCAGTCGAAATACGCCCAACCGTCGGCGATCGTCTTCTCGACAGGAAGGTAGGTGTGCCCGAACTCGGCCCGGCTCTTGGCGTTCGAAGCGTAGGCGTCCCAACCGCTCAGCCGGCCGTAGGCCGCGGTCAGGAGAGGGCGCCGTCCCGACACCCGGCTGGCGAGCTCGAGGAGTCCTCCCGCCGCGGTCACGAGCGGCGCAGGAATCGGGACCGGGAACGCCCGCCGGCCGCAGGCCCGGCTGATGTATCGGATGACGTCGGCGTAGCGCAGATTGGCTCCGACGACGAGATAGTTTTCGCCGATCCGGCCCCGATCGAGGGCTTTGAGGATGATCGCGACGAGATCGCGGACATCGACGACGGACAATCCCCCGGCGAACGATCCGAATAGGGCCCCCCGGGAGATCGTCCGGTAGAGCCGGTTGTGGGGAGTGCCGTGATCATGGTCTCCGGGGCCCATGATCGAAGCGGGGCTGAGGATCACGGCCGGCAATCCGCGTTCGCGGACGGCCTTTTCGACGATCGCCTGGCCTTCGCGTTTGGTGACCATATAATAAAGGCTCGAGGGCCAGTTGAACGGCGTCTCTTCGTCCGCCGGGGTCCCGTCGCGGTGGAAGCCGATCGCGCCGACGGAAGAGATGTGGACGAGGCGCCGGACGCCGCACTTGAGGCATGCGTCCACGACGCTCTTGACCCCATCCCGATTGACCCGCCGGAGCCGGTCCAGGTCTCCTTTCCAGTAGGAGATCAGCCCGGCGAGATGGATGACGTGGGAATGGCCCGCGACGGCGTCGCAGACGGCCGAAGCGTCCGCGATGTCGCCCCGGTGGACGCGTACGGGAAGCTCCGCCCAGGAACTCGGGATCCGGTCTCCCGGCAGGACGAATGCCGAGATCCCAGCCGCGCCAAACATCCGGACGAGCTCGGGGACGAGGACCGAGCCGACGAAGCCCGTCGCCCCCGTGACGAGGATGCGGCGGGACTCAGGCATGGCCGGCCAGACGTCGATGGATGCGGCGATAAAGAAGAATGTCCAGGCTTATGCCGACGAAGGCATGGATGATCAGGGAATAAAGGAGCGATCCAGTCGCGAAAGCGATCAGCCCGAAGGCGAAGCCCGCGCCCAAGGCGGCGAAGACTTCGGTATCGGGGTGTCCGATATGATAGAGCGTCGAGAGAGCCGTTTGGATCGCCAGGGCCGGAACGAGGCCGAGGGTCGGGACGAGGGGGAAAAACAGCAGGCCGCGGAAGGCGAATTCCCAGGGACAGTAATAGAGAAAAAAGTAGAAAAGCTCGTGAACGACAAGCTTTTTGGGAGTAGCGCAGGCCAGCTTGGAGAAGGGATACTGCGCCTGCATGACCGGATCCCGCGAACCGATAAAGGAGGAAAGGAGCGCGAGGGGAACGCCGATGGCGGTCAGGACAAGCCCGAGCCGCCACTTTCCCGGGGTGAATCCGGACGCGGCCAGGAAACGCCCCGGCTCGGCCGAACCGAGGCCGATGAGAGCGAGCGGAACGGCCAAGAACGTGCCGAAAAAGAACAGGAAATAGAGCCGGGACGCCCGGTCGTCCGGCATCCGCGCGGCCAGACGCCTGAGATGGAAAACCGTGATCATCAAGCCGAAAGCAACGGCCAGCCAGACGAAGACGACGGCAGTGACCGCTTCAGGAAATAAACCCATTCTTCTTCTCCTCGAAGTACCAGGCCACCATGGCCCGGGCTTGGGAGGCGTAATCGTCATCCGGGGCGTAGCCGAGGTCCGCGATCGTCCGGGAGATGTCGTAAGTCGTTTCGGAGGCGGCCTTCATCACCCGGTAGCGGTTCAGCTGGGGCGTGTAGCGGGGAACGAGCGCGTGGAGGGAGGACTGGAGAAAGGCCCAGACATACGCGGCCCAAGCGGGAACGATGATGCGCTGCTTGCGGCCGACGGCCTCCATCAAGGCCCCGAAGAATTGTTTCCAGGTGGGGAGCGCGCCGTTCGTGACCGTGTAAGCCCGGCCTTCGATCCCCGGCGTGAGAATGGCCCGTTCGACGGCCTGACAGAGGTTGTCGATGTGGAGGTAGGCGAAGCGTTTTTGGCCCCTTCCGACGATGATGGGAAAACCGGACTCGATGGCACGGATGATCTTGATCAGGGTGGTCCGGTCGCGCGGGCCGTAGACATCCCCCGGACGGAGGAGGACGATCGGCAGGCGGTTTGCCTTCCACTGGTCGAGAAAGTATTCTTCGCTCTTTTTTTTATAGCGCGTATAGGCCAGGAATTCCGCCGAACGGCCGGGCCGATCCTCCGAAATGTTCGTGGCCGCGAATCCCAGGCTCAGCGCGGTCGAAAGGACGATGATCCGGCGCGGGGGTTCGGCGAGCGCCCGGATCTTTTCCGTCAGCGTTTCGGCGATCCTCAGGATGTTCGCCCGGCATTCTCCGTCCTTGGCGAAGTCCGAGACGACGGACGCGGAATGGACAAGGGCGTCCAGGCCTTCGGGCAGGACGAACCCCTCCGGCTTGAGGAGGTCCCCGACGACGAGCTTGACCGGGAGGCCGTCGAGATAATGGCGGTCGGCCGTCGGCCGGACGAGTCCCCCGACGTCCCATCCCCGGTCGAGAAAATGCCGGCAGAGGTTCGAGCCGATGAAGCCGTTCGCTCCGGTGATGAACACTCTCACGAGGTTTTCCGCCCCCGGCGCTCGATCGCCGCGTTCCAGGCGTTCAGCAGGTCCGGGGCGGCGAGTATAGCAAAAGCCCCGGCCAGGATGCCAGCGGCGCTGTCGCTCACATAGTGGAAACGGAGGAAGAACGTCGAGACATAAAGCGAGAGGATCACCGGCGCGAGGGCGAAGAAAGCCGGCCGGACATACCGGTACGCGAGGCCCCACATCACCGTCGCCACGGCGCAATGCGGGCTGGGGAAGTTCCCTCCGATCTCATGGATGTTCGCCCGGATATGCTCGCCGATCGAAGCGAACAGCCCTCCGCGGAGAGGGACGGTATAGGCCTCCGGCTGGAAATAGAGCGGACCGGCGATAGGAAAAACGAAGAAAAGAAAAAAACAGGTCAGGTTGACGACGGCCAGGTTGAACAGATAGTCCTCCATGGCCGGCTCGCCCCGCCTGGCGAAGATCAGGGCGCTCAATCCCGGATAGATGACCAGGTAGATGACGTAGGCGAACATCATCCACTCGGTCAGGGGCGGCGTAACGAATCGCTCGAGCCAGATCGTCGGCTGGACTCCGAACACGGCTTGTTCGAAACGGAGCAGGGCGGGGTCCTGCCAGCTCCGGACCAGGATGAGCTGCATCGGGAGGGAGATGAGGAAGAGCTGGCCGCAAGCGAGCTGGACCGAAGCCGTCCGGATGAGCCAGCGGACGGGAGCGGACTTCACCCGTCTATAGACTGCGGTGGCGGCGAAAAATACGGCCCCGGTCAGGGTATTCTTAATGAAAACGGCCCCGGCCGCGGGGATCCGGCTGTGGAAGACAACGATCAGCAGGTCAAAAAGCAGGACCGCCCCGAGGATCAGAACGTCGACGGCCCGGGCCTCGACGCCCAAAAGGCGGATGGTCCGGCCGTATAGGCTGGAGATCGCGGCCCCGCGAATCCTCACGGGCGTCCCCCTTTTTTGGCCAGGGCAACCGCCTGCCGGACGGACTCGGACACATCGACCGAAGGGCGGAAACCGAGCTCCCGCTCGATCTTCGAACAGTCATAGATCCAGGAATATTTTCGCCCCGACTGGACGAGCATCCGCGACAGGGCCGGCGTCCGACGCCTGAGGCGGGCCGCGGCCTCGACGGCGCCGGCGACGGCGTACTGAATTCCGTAAGGGACTTTAAGGAAAAATCCGCGCATGCCCAGGGCGTCGATGATCGTCCGGGGAATCTCGCGCCAGGAATGGGCCCGTCCATCCGTGACGAAATAGACCTGGCCGCGGCTCTCGGGCCGTTCCGCGGCCAGGATGAGGGCCGCGACGACGTCCCCAACGGAGGCCAGGCTCGTCTGAAGTTTGCCTGTCCCGATGAGCGGGAGGATCCGCTTCCTGATCAGCTTGATGGAATCCGAAAGCTCCTTCTGGCGGGGGCCGACGACGTTCGGCGGGCGGATGATCGTCACGGCCAAGCGGTCTCCCCTCTCGAGAACGAGGATTTCGGCCTCCCGCTTGCTCCGGCCATAATCCGAGATCGGCCGGCATTCATCCTCCTCCCGGAGGGCCGTTCCCGGCGGGCTCGGGCCCGCCGCGGCGATGCTCGAGACGTAAACGAATTTCCGGAGCCCGGGATTCTCTTCGAGACATGCCTCGATGAGGTTGAGGGTCCCGGCCGTGTTGATTTCGAAACAAGCCCTGGGATCGGGAGCGGTGATGATTCCAGCCAGATGGAAAACGACATCCTGGCCCCGGACCGCGGACCGCAGGCTCTCCCTGTCCCGGATCTCCCCCCTGATCAGCCGGGCGGAGGATCCTTCGAGGGATTCCAGACGGCTCGTCTTGCGGACGAGGCAGGAAACGTCCCAGCCCCGGTCAACGAGAGAATGGACGAGATGGCTTCCGATGAATCCGTTGGCCCCGGTGACGAGGGCTTTCATTTCGCCTGATTCTACCAAATCCGATAGGAAAGCGAAACTTGATCGGGACCCGGCCCCGGTGTCCCGTCTCTTTGCTGCTCCCCCGGATGTTGTGCGTCCCGCTCATTTACCACTTAGACGAAAATTTTGCGAGACGCACAACTAGGTGGTAGAATAGCCCGGGCAACGAACCGGGCCGCGCCGCCGTTCTGGTTAAGACGGGTAGCCCGACGGAAGGATTTCGAAACATGTCGATGAATCGAGATATGACGGGAAAACGCGCACGACGGCCGGCCGCTGTCGGATGGGCCGCCGCCGGCTTGATTTCCCTTATCCTGGCCGCTCCGGGAACGGCCGCGGGGCAGAGCCAGACCTGGAACACCTTCCTCGGCGGCGCCGGCTGGGACTCGGGCCGCGGCGTGGCCGTGGACAAAAGCGGAAATGTCTACGTCTCCGGCACGGCCGATGGAACCTGGGGAGCGCCCGTCCGGGGGTATGCGGCGAAGAACGACGCGTTCGTGGCGAAGCTCGACAAAAGCGGCAAGCTCCTGTGGAACACCTTTCTCGGCGGGACCGGAATCGATAACGGATCGGGGATCGCCCTGGACCCGGACGGCGGCATCTACGTCGCCGGAACGAGCGATATGTCCTGGGGCAGCCCCATCACCCCGATCGGCGGCGGGACCGACGCCTTCGTGGCGAAGCTCGACAAAGACGGCAGGCTCCTGTGGAACACCTTCGTCGGTGGCTCGGGAGCGGACCAGGCCGGCGGCATCGCCGTGGATGAGGAAGGCAGCGCCCGGCTCGTAGGCTCGAGCAACGCGACATGGGGGACCCCCGAGGGCGAATATTGGGCCGGTTCCGATGGGTTCGCGGCCCGGCTCGACGCCTCGGGTGCGCTCGTCTGGAGCACCTTCCTCGGCGGGAACGGAGAGGACTACGCGCGCGGCATCGTCATGGGCGCGGACGGCACTCTCTTCGCGGTCGGCACGAGCACGGACACCTGGGGCGGCACGCCTGTGCGCGGATATGTCTTTTACAGCGACGCGTGGGCGGCCAAAGTCGACGCTTGGGGCCACCTCACTTGGAACTCCTTCATCGGCGGAGAAGGGTATGATTCCGGCTTCGGGATCGCCGTCGACGCGGCCGGCTTCGTCTACGTGACCGGAGCGAGCAACACAACCTGGGGCGATCCCGTTGCGCCCCTCACGGCGGGATACGACGCTTTCGCCACGAAGCTCGATCCGGACGGGAACGTCGTCTGGGTCACGTTCATCGGCGGCGACGCCAAGAACTTCGGAAGGAACATCTTCATCGCCCCGAGCGGCTACCTCACCGTCGTCGGGTACGGACTCGGCACGTGGGAGACGCCTCTCTCGGCCAGCGTCGGGGGCTATGACCTCTTCGTCTGCAAGCTCGACAACGACGGGAATTTCGACTGGCTGACGTTCGTTGGCGGGCCGGGCGACGATTTCGCCGAGGCGGCCGCCGTCGGCCCGAACAATGACCTCTGCCTCGTCGGCGTCAGCGATGCCGATTGGGGGACGCCGGCCCGTCCGTTCTCCGCGAACTACGACGCCTTCGTGGCCTGGGTCCCCGAAACGCCCGCGGGAGCTGGGACGGTCGAAGGCAGCGCCCCAGCCCAGGGGACCGTCCTCCTGCCCGGCAAGCTCCTCGAATTCGCCTGGCAGGCGCGCGGCCCCGTCGCGTTCAAGCTCGAATTCTCGAACCGGCCCGATTTCGGTACGCCCGGCCTCGTCCTTCCCGCCCGGGGAGGCTGGGTCGCGGACGATGCTTATGCGCCCGCCGCGGCCGAGCTCGACGCCCTCCGGCGGATGACGATGGCCGGACAGGTGCTTTATTGGCGCGTGCGGGGCCGCTTGGCCGACGGACGCGAGATCGTCTCGGCCGCCCGCTGGTTCATCCCGCGCGCCAGCCGCTGAGCCCGCTGTTTCCAAACCGTTCGAACTAACCCCCCGAACCCGGCGATCCTTCCGACGGAAACGAGGAGTCCGCGAAAACTCAGGTTCTATTTTGATGCCGCCAGCCGCTTCCTGGCATCCTCGACCTCGGGCAAGCCGGGGTCGGCGTCTTTCCAGAACTCGAGAAACTTGCCGTAATATTCGCGGGCTCGGGCTTGATCCCTTTGCTTCTCGGCGATCTTCCCCAGCATGTAATACGCCTTGGCGTAGAGATCTCCGTCCGCAAGCCTTCCAATTGTCAGAAGTGTGATCTTTTCGAATACTTTGCGGGCCTTATCCAGGTCGCCGGACTCATAGAGGGCCCGCGCCAGTCCGTCGAAGTACATGGCATGGCGATACTCATTCCCCAGGTTTTCAAAATCCAATCGTCCGCGGGCGCTGTCAAAAAGCGTTGCGGATTGCCGTGGGTTCTTTTTCCCAAGCTCAATCCGCCCGAGGATATATTCATAATACCGCAGCTCCTTCTTGTTGATGCCCTTCTCGATCAACGATTTCAGCTCTTCCGCGGTCTTCCGCGCCTCGTCAAAGGACTTCGTTTCCGCCTGAAGGATTCCCTTGGCGAAGAGGTCGGACTTTTGTTCGCTCGGCAAATAGGGCGGCCCGGATCCGCCCGCCGCTTTTCGGTTCTCGGTCGAGAGCTCGAGATACTTGTCCCAGGCCTGGCGGGCTTCGTCATATCGCCCCGCTTTTTCCAGCGTGGACGCCACCTGGCGATAGGCAGCCGGTTCTCTTTCTTTGTTCCCCTTCGATTTCTCCAGAAACTGCAGCCCCAGGCCGACATACTTGCCGAATTGTCCGCGAATCAGAAGAAGAGCGTTGCTGCCTAGAATCTTCTCCGCTCCGGCGATATCGTCTTTAAAAAGGAGGACTTGGCCTTTGCGGAACTGCGCTGATTTATTGAGCGCCGACATCTTGTCCGCCTCGGCCAGGGCCAGGTCGAACTGCCTCCGGCACACGTAGCTGGTATATAAATGCCAGCGAACGGAATAATTATCTTCGATCTCCTGGAGGAACGACCGGCAAACATCCTCGGCCTTCTGATAAAGCCCCTTCGCCATATAGGTGTCGGCGAGGTTGACAAGGGGTATTGGACTTTTCCTGATTTGGATCAAAGGCTCCAGAACTTCGATGGCTTTGTCATTGTCTCCGGCCAGAATATACGCGTAGCCCAGGTTGTTTTGCCCCGCGAGGTGGCCGGGATAGGCCTTCAAAAGCTCTTGATAGACCTCGATGGCTCTCTGGAAATTCTCGTCCCCTCGGAATTGACCCGCTTCGATGTACAGACGCTCGTTTTCGGGAAGACGGCTGCTCAGCGCAAGGGCTTTCATGTAATATTTCCGGGCCTCGGCTCGATTTCCCATATTGCCGTACTCGGCCGCCATCCCTAAGTAGGCCATGGCGAATTCGGGATCCGCTTGCACCGCCCTCTTATTCCAGGCAAGGGCCAGCTCATATTCCATCTTGGAGTGGAGTCTCCGGCCTTCGATATAGTACTTCAGAGCTTCGGGAGAAGAGGTCGTGATCTGCCCCACGTCTTTTTCGATGTCGCTGTCGATCTGAGCCGCCGAAAGGTTGACCCCTTCTTTCACCTGACGGGTCAACTCGTCAACCTTGGGGATGATGTCGTTCTCGCCGCGCGCCTCGAGCCGAAGGGTTCGCGCAGTTTCCCCCGTCCCCGGTTTCTGGAGGCCGGCCGTGATGATGATGCTCTCCCCCGCCTTGAGGAAGCTGCCTCTCAGGACATGAGTGGCCCCGGTTTGGGCGACGATCTTTCCAATGTCCTCCGAAGAGTACTCTTGGGCTTCGGCCAGACCGAGTTTCCGGAGAATCGTGAGCATCTCGTCGCCGGAAACGACCCGGATGTACTTCGACTGGGAAAGGTCCGTGATCAGCAGCTCGGACAGGGCATTGCGCCAGAAATCCAGGCTCTTGTCCCCTGACTTGTTCTCGAAGTAAAGCACGGCGAGCGTGGGCTGGCCGGACGCGGAGGGGGCGAGAGCGGACTTGTTCGATCGGAGGAGCTGCCAGAGGATCATGCCGACGATGAGGAGGGCGAAGACGGCCAAGCCAGGCACAAGGAGCTTCTTCGGCGTAAATTTGAGCGTGATCTCTCGAGAGGTCGTTCTCGTTCTCTCGGCAACGAACCGGGCCGTCGTCGGCAGTCCTTCCTCGATTTTCCCGAGCTCGGCTCCGAGTTCGGCCGCGCTTTGAAATCTCTTGCCAGGGTCTTTCGCCAGGCACTTGAGAATGATCCGGGCGAGGTCATCGGAAACCTGGGAATTGATTTTCTTCGGGTCCTCGGGCGCCTCGTACTTCTGCATATGGGCGACGCTGAGCGGTGTCTCGCCCATGAACGGAAGCCGCCCGGCGACCATTTCGTAGAGAATGACGCCCAGGGAATAGAGGTCCGTCCTCTGATCGACGTCCTTCCCTTCGACCTGTTCCGGGCTCATGTACTCGGGGGTGCCGATCATCACCCCGGCGCCCGTGATGCTTTGCCCCGCGAGCGACCGGGCGATCCCGAAGTCCATGATCCGGGCGCGGCCTTCTTCATCGATCATGATGTTCTGGGGCTTGAGGTCGCGGTGAATCACCCCCAGCTTGTGCGCTTCCTGGAGGCCGTCACAGACCTGCCGGGCGATCCCGATCGCCTGGCCGGGGCTCAGCCGGCCGACCTTCCGGATGAGCTGCTTGAGGTCCTCGCCATGGACATACTCCATCGTGATGAATCGAGTGCCCTGATCCTCGCCCAGGTCGAACATCTGGCAGACGTTCTTGTGGCGGATCTTCCGGGCGAGCTTGAGCTCGTTCGAGAACCTCTCGAGGGACCTCTGATCCAGGCCGGTTTCGGGCCGGATGAGCTTCAGGGCGATCTTCTCGCCGATCTTGGTGTCTTGGACCTTGTAGATCCGGCCCATGCCGCCGTGCCCCAATTCTTCGATGATCTGGTAGCGGCCCGCAAAGACCGCGCCGCTGGTCAGCTCTTCCCGCGGGGTTTGCAGAGTTCTCGTCTGGGAGATCCGGAACTCCGCGCTCTGCTCGAGCGGGGTCGCGCATTGATGACAGAACCGGGCCGTATCGGCATTCTCCGAAAGGCATTTGGCGCACGTGATGGCCACTGCTGATCCCTTCGCTCGAGTACGGGCCAAGATTATCAGAGAATTTTCGGAGCGTCAATTCGCCGTCTCGGATCTTTCCACGGCCCAGGATGAGACGACGGCGCTCAAATGGATCAAGGCCTGAAGGCTAAGGGAAGAAAAATACGGGGGATCATTGAATTCGGCCGCGGAAAATCCTATAAAAAGGGAGAGTCAAGGGATCTTGAAAAAATGGCCCCCAAGGAAACGGTGGAGAGCGGCCGGACGTCGGAAATAACGTCCTGGCTCCTCGAGCCCGAAAATCCCTCGGTCCGATCCTTCGCCCTCCGGGATCTTTGCGGGCTCCGGGAAGCTGATCCGCGCGTCCGGGAAGCCAAGGCGGCCATCATGACCCACGGCCCGGTCCCGAGGATCCTGGCCCGCCAAAAAGGTGGAGGCTCCTGGGGGGCTGAGGCTGATTTCTATGAACGGTCAAAGTATAAAGGAACGGTCTGGACGCTGATCCTGTTGGCCGAGCTCGGCGCGGACGGCGCCGATCCTCGCGTTCATAAGGCCTGCGAATTTCTCCTCAGCCGGTCACAAGACAGGGAAAGCGGCGGATTCGCCTACACCGGCTCGGTCTGGGGCGGCGGATATCCCAGCGGGGTCATCCCCTGCCTGACCGGGAATATGGTCTGGAGCATGCTCCGGCTCGGACTCCAGGATGATCCTCGCCTCAAAAAGGCGATCGACTGGCTCGTCCGGTTCCGGCGCTTCGACGACGGCGATGGGCCCGCCCCGCGCGGCGCGCAGTTCTTCAAGAGGGAGCCCTGCTACGGCCGGCACACCTGCCACATGGGCGTGGTCAAGACGCTCAAGGCCCTCGGAGAGATTCCGAAGAAGCGACGGACGGCGGAAATCCGGCAAACGATCGAGGAGGGGACGGAATATCTCCTCCGCCATCATCTTTTCAAGCGGAGCCACGACCTGGCCGCGAAAGCCAAGCCGTGGATGGCTAAGCTCGGCTTTCCCCTCATGTGGCGCACGGACGCCCTCGAGATGCTCGATGTCCTGGCCGGATTCGGCTGCCGCGACGACCGGATGAGCGAGGCAATCGATCTCGTCCTCTCCAAGCGGGACGAGGAGGGCCGCTGGCGTCTGGAGAAGGGATTCGAAGGACGCCTTCAAGTCCCGCTGGAGAAGGAAAACCATCCCAGCAAATGGGTCACGCTTTCCGCCCTGCGCGCCTTGAAACGGGCCGGGCCCGAATTTTTGGGCCCGGCCGATCATCCTCATTAATAGTAAATCATTCCGCTCGACCCGCCGGAGAAGCGCGGGTTCACGACGTTGCTGTAGATCGAGCCGAAGGTAAAGCTCAATCCCACGCCCAGGTAATACGAATAATTCGTCTCCAAAACGGTCCGCCGCAGGAGGATCTGCTCGATCGTCGCCCCTCCCTTGGGCAGGGAAAGCTGGTCATGGATCATGGAGTAGCTTCCGTAGGCTTCGAACGAGAGTCCTTTGAGCAGGCGCAGGCTGATCTCGCCCGCAAACACCACGTGGTTCTTATCAAGATCGTGAAAATAATGCGCGCCTTCCAGCCCGGCGCTGATCGATCCCCATTTTTCTTTCAAGCTGAACGAGATTGACAGGCTTTCATTCCATAAGGTTTCGGACCGTTTGCCGTAGATCGTCTCTTCGTTGTATTTCACCGTTTGATAGTTCAATCGATAGAGAAAACAGAACTGGCGCCGCGTGGACTGAGAATACGGAAAGACGTCGTACTCGATCGCGGGCGCCGGCTGGACGCTGAGCTTGATGTTGCTGTACGTCGAGGCGGCGACGGACAGGAACGCTCCCAGCGACCAATGTTCGCCCAGGCTTTTGGCGACAAGTCCGGAGAAGCTCTTGGATTTGGAAGAGCTCGAAATCGTTTGGTTATCATACGTGAAGCTGTCTTCGCTGCGCGAAACATAGGCGCTCGTCCGGATCTTCCATTCCGGCGTCACGCGGTTGGCGGAGGCCGATCCGGAAAAATAGTTATAGCCCGTTGATTTTTCTCCGCTCAAGGATGTCCGGGCGCTGAGGCTGAAAACCCAGAAATTCCATTTATCGACGACATCGGTCGGCTTCACCTTTGCTTGAAAGACGATGGCCACCTTTTCCGCGATCGGCGTCTTGGCCACGTATCGCATCAGCCCCATTTTGAGGACCCGGACCTGGCCCTGCCGGATCTCATCCGAGGTCTGAGTCTGGTTGGAGACGAACTTCAGAACGTCGTCCATCCCGACGAATTCCTGCTGGCCGCTGAAGTGCATGGTGTATTCGACGCCGCCGGCGCCCGTGGATTGGACCGTGATCAGGACATGGACCTGGGCTTCCTTCCGATCGCGGACATAGTTGACGTACGTGATTTCAGTTTTGATGTACTCGATATCGCAATAATCGCAGTCGATGAACACCCTCGGCGCGGTCTTTTTGAGGGCTTCGATATCCGCCTGGGACGCGGGCGGCGGCGGAGCCGGCGGATTCGTCTGGGCCAGGGCCGCGACGGGGAAGCCGAACAAGAGGAATATGGAGACGGTCGCGAGAAAAAGTCTGCTTCGCATGGGTTCGCCCCTCCTCAAGATAGCCGCGCCAAGAAGCCGTTTGTGTGCTTTCAACACCCTGATTGTCTTAATAAACCAGCAATCCTCGTGCCAAGTTGCAGAAGACAGGGATATCTGATTGGCGAGAGGAATCCGGAATAATTTATTTTGCAGAATCGTATGGATTCCTAACAAACGTAAACATTTATTACATCCGCATGGCCACTCTGAATGTCCCTTCATGAATGAATATCCCGGTTTTCACCTTTTGGTTAGCCGCGCCATTCCATCGGATCGCCGGGTGATCCGCATGATTTTGGCTTCGAGATGGTCCGCGGGGAAATAACGGGCTAAAGGCCGATCATCTCAAAAAGATTTCTCTGGAATTTCCACGGGAGTTTTTATTCGTTCAGTGATATCGATCCATCGATCGGCATCGAATCGCTTCGCTCGGGTGCGCCGGGGCAATCGCCGCTGTCTCCATTTATCGATCATTGATCCAGCAAGCCGCTCAGCCAGCGCATCACGTTCAAGCAGAACTGGGCGTTCTGATGAGCAAACATTGAGTTCATTCCCACGGCGGTTTGGCTGGGACCGACCGAGAGGGCCGTGCACATGGTCGCCTCGCCGAGCACGACCACTCGCCCGCTGCCCACCCGAATGGCGGCCCCTTGGAGCCAACCCCCCACGGGAAAGATGATCTGATCGGAGACCTTCGCCTCAGGCACGTTAAACCCAAGCGGAGCCATCGCTTTCGCCCGGCTGCCGACAATCAGCAAGGGCTCAACGCGGCTCGAGGGATAAAAAACATGACCGGCAAAGCTGACCACCGAGGTGATCCGTTCGTTTGCGGAACGACCGCGAAGAATCGCGTGCTCGCCGAGCTGGCCCGGATCGCCGAGAAACCGCTGCAATTGCTCATAAGGGAAATTCATTTCCGAGGAAAACTTGCGCCATAGGGGCTCGTCCACTTCGCCAAAGACGATATTTCCGGTCAATAGATCCCCATTCGGCCCGGCGTGCCCGTCCAACATGCTGACGCCAAGAAGAAGCGCCAGCGACGATGCGGCGCCCGCATACGGCGGATGATCGGCGATCAGCAGCAGAGAGCCGCCTCCTCGGATCCATCGAAGAACGGAGTTGATCTCCTGTAGGGAGAACGCCGAACCATGAGGAAAAGAGCGTTCATCGGCGTTCGCGGGGGCGACGGCATTGACAATGACCAGGATACGAAAGCCCTTCAGCCCCTCCGGAGTGAAGGTGGAAGCGATGGATTCGACTCGAAAGCCATCCCCGCGCAACAAGTCCGCAAAGGGCTTGTAGGTGCCTCCCGCCTTATGGGAATTAGAGTGCCCCTCATCGAAATAGACTCGAGGTCCTTCTTTGGCCGGGTAGGCCGGGGCGCGATTGACAAAACGAAAATCTGCTTGTTTAATCTCTTGCGCCCCTACGAGATTGGCGAAAACGATGGAAAGAAGGCAAATCTTCCAATTTCGTTTCATGAGAGTCCTCCCGATGAAGGATGAGGTATTGATAAAATATTATGTCACCATTTTGAGAGAGTCAAGTGAAGGAGATGAATGTCCATGAAAGCTATGGTTTACACAAAGTTCGGACCGCCTGATGTTCTCCATCTTGAAGAGGTGGAAAAACCCGCTCCCAAGGAAAATGAGCTATTGATAAGAGTCCACGCTGCATCCGCCAATGCCTATGACTGGCGTCACCTGAGAGCCGATCCGTTCTTCATCAGGCTCATGGGCGCCGGTCTTCTCAAGCCGAAACACAAGATCCTGGGCGCCGACATTGCGGGGCGGGTGGAAGCCGTCGGCGGCAAGGTCAAGCAGTTCCAGCCTGGAAATGAAGTTTTCGGAGAGTGCAGCTACGGAGGATTTGCCGAGTATGTCTGTGTCGATGAAAATCGATTTGTGTTGAAACCGGTCCATCTCAGTTTTGAAGAAGCCGCGGCCGCACCCATGGCCGCCCTCACGGCGTTGCAGGGTCTTCGCGATAAAGGACGGATCCAAGCGGGGCAAAAAGTTTTGATCAACGGAGCCTCCGGCGGCGTGGGGACTTTTGCGGTCCAGATCGCCAAATCATTCGACACCGAGGTCACCGGCGTTTGCAGTACGGCGAAAATGGACCTTGTCCGCTCCATCGGCGCGGACCACGTCATCGATTACACCCGCGAAGAGGTCACGGAGAACAAACAGCAATATGACCTGATTTTTGATACTGCGGCGTATCGCTCGATTTCAAAGTACAAACGGATATTAAGACCCGGTGGAAATTATGTTTTAGCGGGCGGCTCGATGTTGCGGATATTCCAGCTCATGCTCAAGTCGATGACTGGAGCGAAGAATATGGGCCTCATCGTTGCGAAAACAAAACAAAAGGATCTGTTGTTCATGATCGAGCTCATGAAGACGGGCAAAGTCAAGTCGATCATCGATAAACGCTACCCACTCAACGAAACCGCCGAGGCCCTGCGGTATCTTGAAGAAGGACGCGCCCGCGGGAAAATCGTCATAACCGTGCCCGAGAACGTAAATAAGACGCTCTTCCCCGGCTCGGGGACCGATTCCAAGGAGTCCTTTTCTTCATGATCGAGCTTCACGGGCCGCGAAAATTTTACGAATATTGAAAATTGTTTGTAAAATGGGGGCATAATTAAAGATGAAAACGAGAAATGATTAAAGCCAAAATCATGTTATGGAGTTTTTTCTCCATTGCTTTGATGGTGACCCTGGCTTTAGCTGATCAAAAGCCGCCGTGGAAGGGGACGATCTCACGAGAAGGGGATGTCATCGTTGTCAATAATCCTAAAAAGCCCCAATATGGCCCGGGTTCTTTTTCCTTGAAAGAGAATCTTTCCATCGGAGGCCGTGACACGGCCGACCACGTGCTCGCCGACATCACTTGGGTTTCCGTGGGCCGCGATGGGACAATTTTCGTTACGGATGCCAAAGAAAAGAACCTCAAGGCGTTCGGTCAAGACGGGAAGTTTCTGAGAACCATCGGCAGAGCCGGTGAGGGGCCGGGTGAGTTCAGGCTGTTGAGCTATGTTCATTGTACGAGCAGAAACGAGATTCTCGTGGTCAACGGAATGCGATTATCCATTTTCAAACCCAACGGGGACCATGTCCGGGATATCGCCGCTTCAACTCTAAGTCTGATCGACGCATATCCGGATTCCCGGGGGAATTTCTTTGCCACGCTCATCGTCCGGGATGAATCGAATCCTCGCTATGAACTGAGGAAATTGGATAACGGGCTGAAGGATCTCTTCGTCCTCGATTCTTCTCCACTGTCAAACTCTGCCCGAGACGGATACGATCCTTTCTTCCCCGTGTTCCGGTGGAGCGCCCTTTCAAGAGACCGAGCCGTCAGCGGCTATGCAGTAAAGTATGAGCTCAGAATCCATGATGCCAAAGGGCGGCTCGTTCGCAAGGTTGAGATGGATCCCGATCGAATCTCGGTTTCCCTAAAGGATATCGAGGAGCGGACGGCGGGTAGTCCTCCATAGACTTTGAAAAATATGAAGGTCCCCAAATATTTTCCTTATTTCCGTTATATGGTAGCTGACGACGAAGACAGAATCTATGTCGCGACCTGGGAACGTGATCAGAACAGAAAAAGAACCTGGTTTGATATCTTTGATCCCTCAGGAAGATATATCGTTCGCGCCTTAATCCCGGGCCTCGTTCCTCTCATACGAAAAGGCCATCTCTACGCCATCGAGGAAACGGAAGAAAGATATCCCGTGCTCAAACGTTATAGGATCGATTGGAAGCTTTATTGATACGCTTTTATGAAACAAACCAATATACGATTCGGGTCACAAGGAGGTTCGGGCATGAATGTTCGGACAAAAAGAATCCTGGGACTTCTGATCGCATCGGTATTTGTTACCTTGATTCCGCAAGGGGCGGGCGCCCAGGAGCGGGTGAACAGATTGATCGCCCTCCTGGAAGCGGGAAAGCCGGCGATCGGGGTGTGGACCGGAGCCCTCTCGGCGCCGCGAGTGGCCAAAGTGCTCGCCACGAGCGACGCAGACTTCATTGTCGCCGACGTCGAGCATGACATTTACGATTTCGAGGCCCTTCATCGGTTCTTGATCGAAGTGCCTGATTTCAGCAGCCGCTATCGAACAGAGCCGAGGACGGCGCCGGTCGTCCTTGTCAAATTGGCCAACAGGGCCACCTGGGATCCGCGCTATGAAATCGCGGAATCTCTCAAGATCGGCCCGGCCATGGGAATCTGGATTCCCATGGTGGAAAACAGAGCCGACCTGGAGCGCGCGATCTCGGCCGTGCGCGGAGCGGAAACGAGCGCCCTTGCGGGGCTGAATATCCCCAAGGAGCGGCGGGACGTGTGGCCGCTCAATCCCAAGGGCGAGCTTTTGGTCGTAGCCATGATCGAAACAGAGGAAGGCGTCCGTCACGCGCGGGAGATCGTCGAAACGCCGGGGGTCGGCGCGATCGAGACGGTTCATATCCCGGAGGCCGATGCCGAACGAATCCTGAAGATGTGCCGGGAGCGCGGAGTGGCCGCCGCAGTCGACGCGGCTCCGAGCGACGTCAAGACGAGAGTGGACGCGGGCTACAGACTCATCAGCGTCGGCTGGGATTTCGGCCTCTTGCAGAAGGCCCTCGGCGAGACCATCAAAGCCATGCGCTCGTCGATCAAGCAGTGAAGCGCCAAAATCCAAGCGGGGCATAGCGCCAACTCAATAATACCGGTCCATTGCGCGGTATTGAATCGCTTCGCTCAGGTGAGCGGAGGCGATGTCGGGCTCACCGGCCAGATCGGCGATCGTCCGGGCGACCTTGAGCGAGCAGAGAATGAGACCTCTGACCCTATTCCCAGACAAGCTTAAAGCGCTTGAGGAAATATTTTTCCCCCGGATAGCGAAAAGGCGACGAACAAAAGATGGCTTTTCCTCATGATATTTAAGAATGCCGGCCGTTGGCCCAATGGATCCGATATCGTTTCACCAGGCGGTATCCCTCCTTGTCTTCCTCGATGGTATAGAGCTTCCCGCCCTTAAAAACAGCCGCGACGGGCCGCATGGGGAGAAGGAGGCTCGTGATGAACTTCCCTTCGTCATCAAAGACGTCCATAAATACGCGGTCGCCCTTCTCGACGCCCTCGAACCTCTTGACAAAGATCCGGCCCTCGTCGTCCCCAAGGAAGGTTTGCATCGGAGGATAATCCTTGGGGATGATGAATTGAAATCGGCCCGGGGACGGAACGCGGCCGAACCATTTGACCATCAATTTTTCGTATTCCGCAGCCGTGATTCTCACGGGATCGAATTCTCGGACGATTTTCCGGACGAGCTTGCCCTCCCGATCATGGACGTAAAGATTGTAGTCGGGCGATGTCATGGCTCCCCAGATAATTTCGTCTTTCGTCGAAATGTCCCAGCGCAAATCAGAACCGGCCGCATAGATGAAAATATGGACCTTGGGCGGCTTCTCGAACGGGATGGAGGCGATCTCAAGAACCGGCTTCAAGCCGGCGTCGAGCTTGGCCAAATGAAAGGCGAACGTCTCCCCCATGGTCGCGTAGGCCGCGAACATTTCGCCTCGAGAATTGACTTTGGGCCCATCGAAAAAAGGCAACGTCACCGGGATCTGCCTGAGAGGACGGCCCGTGAGGTCGAACACGAGGACGGCGCGACGGTTCATATCATTGACCATGATTTCTTTCCCGGCCGCAACGACGATCCGGTCCGGCAACTCGAATTCCCCTGGGCCGGTCCCCTTTCGGCCGATTTTATTCGCAAACGTCCCCTGATCGTCGAAGACCTTGATATCGCCGGCCTTCTGATCGAGAACATAAATCGTCCTTCGTTCGTCGATGGCCAAGGCGACGATCTTCTGAAAATACCGCTCGTCCTCTTGGAGGGTCCCGCCCCGAATCGCCAACTCTTCCTCCAAGGTGAAAATCGGCTCTTGGTACATCGGCACTTTAGGATTTTTGACCACGGAGATCCCGTTTTCGACTTCGATGCTGCCTTTCCAGGGGAGCGTCTTCCGGACCTGAGAACCGGCCGAAACCGATATCGTCAACGTCAAGATCAGCCCTGTCGCCATCGCGCGGGTGCCCATCATTTCTTCCTTCAACCTTTCAGGTGAGCGGGCCTTCGATAATCGAGCCCGAGGACGACCGGCGGCGGTTCCTCGTCGTACTGAATCCCGACCTTCTGGTAAAAAAACAAACGCTGATAGCCCCGGACGATGAAAATGACGGTCAAGACGACCCCTCCATAAATCCAAAAGGAATCCGGAGCTTTAAAGAATTCCCACTCCATCCAGCTCATGAGGTTGACGGCGGCCAGGAATAAAAGAAGGTAAACAAGCCAATACAGCTGGATCTTTTCCTTTCCGGGGAGATAGGAGCAGGCAAAAGGGATTTTGCATGATTTAAAGAACAGAACCTCCATCGCCAGGACCGACGTCAGCAAGAGGAAAGCGCTGTGGTAGGCGGCGCTCCGCGGATTCCAGAGGACCGAAAACAAGGCGAAGAACAGTCCGGCCAAAGGAAGAAGGTGAAGGGCGACGATCGCCTTTTTCACCCCGAGCATGTAATGACGGATATTTTTCGCTTCGGTCAGACGAAAGACCCAACTCGCCTCATGGGTGATCGGCACGTTGACGATGTTCCGGAGGCCGAGGACCACGAAGAACATGACGATGAGGGAGGAGGACAACATCGCCGGATGAACACGCAAATAAACCTTGGCGGTCAGCTCCCGGATCGCGAACTGAAAAGGGATGAGCCCGATCCCGACCGTGATGTAGACCGCCAGGCGCATTTTATGAAACGTGCTGGCTCCGAGCGTTTGGCGATAAAAGTGAAAGATGGCCCGCTCAACCGGGTTTCTCAGGGCCAGGGCGTCGAAAAAGCGGAAAAGACGAAGCCCGATCGCCCTCGCCGAAGTCTTCCCCCCGGACCGGGAAGGCATTCCAGACAAGGCCTTCTTGAAGCTCAAGCTCATGGTCAGGAAAAAAACGATGATCATCAGTCCCAGGCCGGCCAAGGCGAATCGAAATCGACCGTGCCCTGGCAGGCTCGCGTTTCCGAGAAGCGTTTCATAGAGGTCGGCGAACCAGAAAGGCGGGAAATAGCGGGAAAATGCCCGGAAATCGAAACCGCCGGGTCCTGCGCGGTCAAGCGGGACGACGGTGGCGAGGCCTTGGAACAGGATTTTAAGATAGACAACGAGGAGGATAACGTGGGCGAGCAGAAGCAGCGATCGGAGATAGGCGGAGATCCGACGGAAGAGCCGATCCCCGGCCAAGGCCGCCGCCACTCCGATAAGAAGGATGCCCGAAAAAAAGGCGAAAGCGACGGCCAGAGACATCGTCAGAAAGTGAACGCCGACGAATTTCAGTCCGTAGAGAAAGCTCGGAGAACGCCAGCGGGGAAGAAGGAGGATGAAGAAAAGGCTCGAGAAGGAATTGAGGCTCAAGGCGAAGAGTCCGACAAAAAAGCAGAGGCTCGTGAATTTCGCCGCCAGAAACGTTCTCGGCCGCACGGGGAGGGGCAGGAGATTGTCGAAATCCCGAGCGTCGAGAAACATGACGTCCCATTCGAGAACGGCCACGATCCCCATGATCAACATAAAGAGCGTCATCAAGGCGCATTTCTCGATCCAGGACGAGCCTGTGTCCCGCGTCCAACTGTATTTTCCAAGGAAGCCGTAGGCAAACAGCCCGCTGAAGACGGCGAGCAGGGAGAGGACGCCGATGATCCGCTCCTTCATCTGTTCTTCAAAGGCGATAACATCGTTATGGAAGAGCCGGAGGAAAAAATGCTTGATCAGGACCCTGAACTGGCCGGCCTCGCCGTGCAACGACCGAAGGCGCCCCCCGGTGCCGAACCCTCCCCGGCTCGAAACGGCAGAGCTATCGGGACAATCGGGATTCAAGGCCGCCGTCCACGCCAAGAGGCAGCATCGCCGACGTTCGAATATGGTCTCTCGCCGCCTGAGTATCTTTCAAGCGATCGATCTGGCGAAAAATCAGTACGGTCCCTAAAAGAAAGGCAAAAGAGAAGGCCAGGTTGAGGACCGCCAGCCGTCTCGGTTTGATCGGACGATCCTTCTTCACCGACACGGACAGGACGATGGCGGGAAAAAGATGGAAGACGCCTCCGAGAAATAGCCAGAAGCTGATCAGCCAATACATGATCATCCGCCGTTCGACCAAGAATCGAAAATATGGCTGGACGATTGTTCCGAAGATAAACGCGAGGCCGAAGGTCAGGAGGACGAAGGCCGTCGATCGAAATGCCGTGTTTCGGAGCCTCGCTCCGGCCGGCCGGCGCGAAGAACGGGCCGGGAACGAATTGATGAACAAGAGACCGCACGCGGCCATGATCATAAACTCCAGGTTGAAAAGCCTGCGGGCGTGCCCGATCAGTCGGCGTTCGTCGGGCCGTCGAAGGCTTCCGTCTTGCTTCTTACTGGCCAGAACGGATAGACCGACCGCGTCGATCCCAGGACGCAAGCCGTGAGGAAAGGTCCGCGTCAAGCCGACCGGCGGGCGGTCCGAAGGGCCCTCCCCAAGCGCCTCGTGGTGGGCGGTCGGAGACATAGCCACAGCGGACGAACGAGGGTCGCTTTGAATCCAGCCCGTGATCACGATGATCGTCAGGTAACAAGCCAGACCGACGGACATGCCGGCGAATCGGATGAAGAAACAGAAAGCGTTCGGGGCGTTTCCCCGCCGATCGCGTTTCCTTCGCCAGGAATCGCCAACGAGAAACGGGGCGGATTTCAGGACCTGGACCCAGAACCACAATTCCGTTTGAACGGATCCGTGACCCCTGAGACGTTCGGAATAAATCTCTTCCATATCTCCCAGGACCGCGGGCTTGATTTCGGAGCTTGAAAAACACGCCAGAAGCCACCGTCCCAGCTTTGTCATGACGTTTCATCCAGCTGGAAGTTGGCCGTTTCGGCCCACAGGACGTCGTGGACCCGCTTGATCTTGAGCAAGGCCCGTTTTCCTTCGGGCGTCAGCTCATAGTAAATCTTGCTCCGCCCGCCGCGCAAAGGCGTAGGTTCTCCGGGATTCGAGACGACCAAGCCTTTTTTCTCGAGCCGGTAGAGGGGCGCGTAGACGGCGCCGATCGACCAGGGATATCCGGTGGATTCACTGACGAAAGCCCGGATTGTCACGCCGTAGGCATTATCCCGGAGCCGCCAAACGGCGAGCAAGACGACTTCTTCGGCTCGGGATAGAAAATTCAGCGATCGCCCTTTTCTCCCCATTTGTTATCATTAATAAAACAAATATAGCCAGTTGTCAAGTTTATGTCAGCAATACCTATCCATGGCCCGGTACCGGACCCGAGGCAATGCTCGACCACCTCCCCTTGACGATGGTCCAGAAGAGCCTTTATGATTGGAGATACCAGGAATCAAAACACAAAATGGCAAAAGACAATTGCGCTGGACAATGCACAACGGTTTCGAAGTGCGACATTTTCGATTTCATGGCGAAATATGTCGGCATGACCGTCATTCACCCGGGCGGTTTTGCCGCCACACGACAATTGATCAAAGCCTTAGAGGTTAGCCGGAACTCCCGCGTGATTGATATTGCCTGCGGGAAAGGTACGACCGCCATATTACTGGCCGAGAAATTCGGTTGCGAGGTCGTGGGAGTTGACATTGCGCCAGAATTGATTGATGTGGCGGTCCACTTAGCTAAGAAAAAAGGCCTGAGCGGCAAAATTACTTTTCAGGTCGGAGACGCACTCAGCCTGCCTTTTAACGATGCCGAATTTGATGTCGCCATTTCCCAGGCGATGCTGGTGCTGATCGAAGACAAAGTCAAAGCCATTCAGGAGGCAAAAAGAGTCATCAAGCCCAATGGTTTGGCAGGCTGGCTGGAACTCAGTTGGAAGAAAGCCATTCCGCCGGAATTCATCAGAATATTGTCCGATGTGATCTGCGCTTACTGTATGACAAATGTCCAGACGTTCGATGGGTGGCGGAAGATATTCGACGCTGCCGGCATTCCGGAGGTCAGTGTCATTCCGCTCGATTTCAGCCCCAGCGGCGGCGGAATCATGAGCATGCTCAAAGACGAGGGCTTTTTTCGAACCATCAATATTCTCAAAAATATCTCAAAGAGCCCCGAAATCAAGGCCCGGATGCAGGCCATGCGCAGATATTTCAAAGATTACAAGGATTATTTCGCTTGCGGAATCTACACCTTTCGGAAATAGGATGCGGACCGCGGATCCGGATGGATCCGCGGCCCTGATTACCGAAGTTCGAGGCAGCGCTCGACTCGGCCCGAGATAAATAGCGCCAAGCAGGCTGAACAAGATCAATAATACCTGTCCATGGCCCGGTACTGGATGGCCTCGGAGAGATGAGAGGGGGCGATCTCTAGGATGTTTCTTTTAGAAGATGACCGATCGTGATCACAAGCGAAATAAAATCAATTTTTTTATGATCTTTTGATTTTCGCCCAAACCGCTAGGTATCTCGGCGAGGACATAAACTCGGCCATCCACGGCAGGTCGATAAATTTTAAAAACTCTAAAGTCACCGGAATGATAGGGTCTTTAGCCTGGCAGGATTTTTCGAGTTGAGCCAGCGCTTCCTCCTGCCTGTTCAGCCCAAGGTAGGTAATGGCTTTGAACCAGGATGGGATGTACTTCTTTTTAAAGGCCCGGAAATGCCGCAGGCCCGGCTTTAAAAGGAGAAGAGGCTTCAGGACAAGAGGGACGAAAGGCTCTTTTTCGATTTTCGGTCCACGACCTTATAGACCGTGCCCATTCCCCCTTTTCCCAGCTCTTCGATGACGTGGTAGCGTCCGGCGAAGGTCGAGCCGGAGGTCAATTCTTTGACAGGCGTCTGAAGCGTCTCTGTTTGAGAAAAAGGAATTCCTTTAGCGGAAGGGAGAGCGGAAGCGCACTTCCCGCAATAATTCGTACCCTCGGGATTCTCGAAATGACACTCGGGGCATTTCATCCTATTCCAAGTTCATTTTCTTGAGCAGGGCTTGGAACCTTGGCTCCGAGCGCAGGCTGTCCAACATCGGCCAAACCTTGATAAAGCCCAGGGCGGATTCTCTCTCCGGAAAGGCCTTCTCCAGATTTTCCAAGGCCTTGTTCTTCTCACCGAGTCCCAACCACACCAACGCCCTAAAAAGGGACCCGACATAACGGTCTTTCGGCAGCCCGTCCAGCCGCTCGAGGATCTTGAGAGCTTCAGCCTTCATGCCTGCCAAGCCGTAGGCCGAACCCAATATGGACAACCCGATGACGGATTCCCCGGAGAGCTCGACGAATTTT
>Ga0315277_10000470_pt1 | contig 64384 bp, 71 predicted proteins | sample YL17G05_15_MG_FD_203695 | JGI IMG/M metagenome (GOLD analysis project Ga0315277, IMG submission 203695) | Sediment microbial communities from Yellowstone Lake, YNP, Wyoming, USA - YL17G05_15 | ecosystem: Environmental > Aquatic > Freshwater > Lake > Sediment | place: USA: Wyoming | collected...
TGATTTTTGGCCTAAGGTCTAAGTCAAAAAAATCTTCTAATATGCGTTTTTGCCTCTTTGAAAGAATGATTTTCCATTCTTGCTCTAAATAATCAAAAAAAGGCTTTGATGTTCCAATGAAGATAATTGGCGGCTTCCCTGGTAATGGTATGCGGCATTTAATTATTCTTTGTTCAAACTTCAGAAGATCATGGGGTCTGAATTGTTTAATATCCGTTATGATTCTTTCGATTCTTTCGCTTGAGGTATATTCCTTTACTGAAATCTTTGTTCTTGTCGATCTGCGAGAAGATAATCCCTCCCATTCTCGGAGCCTTTTGACATAACCATGCTTGAGGCAGAAATAGTAAAATCTTACAACGCTGGCTCGATTGGTCTTGAATTTTTTGATTAGTCTGGGAGTGGTTTGCTGGTAATAATATGTTTCATTGAACCATTTAGCCCATCGGCCTTTCATTATTTTGGCATAAGGTTTTTGTGTCATCTTTTCACGAATTTTGATACATCACATATTAATTATTGTCCTTATTCATACATAAATATCAATGGTGGTTATGGAAAAAGAAACGTTGATTGAAAATCGTCATGGTCATAAATGGAAAGTTAGACGTGACCGATGCGGCCGTTTTGTAAAGTTCATAGAGAGGGAAAATGAAATCGAAAAATAATCCGCTCGCTGAGTTGTGGCGATTATGTAAGGAGGAAATAAATGTTAGCCCAGAAAACCGGTCGAATAAGCCCGGTATCCGTTCAAGAGGTATTGGTAGCCGAGAACTTAAAAACCCTGCGGTTTAACTTTTACGCTAAAATCAGGGAGCGGTTTATCTTTGATAAGGATACCTGCCTTCTTAATGATTGCTATTTCGTGAGATATCTGCGCGTAAGGATGCTGCTCCAGATTCACCATCATTTGACCAGGGCCGAAATAAAAGCCGTTCTTTGTGATGGTCGCGATTTTTCTCTCTGGGCTTTCGGCAGGCATGGGATTCTGATAAAAAAAGAGGTTCCCACATGACGGAATATTATTGTTTCGGATGCTGCAGGGCATTGAACGAAACCGCGATACATGGCCGTTATCCTTATTGTAATGATTGTTATTCAAAAGCAAAATATCAGGTTTATGGAGTGATGGCATGATCCAAACTGAAAAAGAGCTTATAGATGACATAGGGAAGGAATACCTTGAAATATTGCGCGATCCTAAATTGTGGGAACGAATCAGCGCGGAATTGAGCAAGACCATAGTGGGGGAGGAACGCGCAAAGAAAACGATTTTCTTAAATGCGAATGGCCGGAACGTAATAAATTGCGATAAGACCAGCTTTAACCTTCTGCTTGATTCCGAGAGCGGCGCGGGGAAGGACTACATTACCAGGAACGTCCTAAAAATACTTCCGGCAAAAGAGTGTATAATACGGAGGGCCATAACTCCGAAAACCTTGAGATGGATGAACAAGGACGATGAAAGTTGGACGTGGGATAAGAAGGTTTTATACATCGAGGACATCCCGGACTCGGTTTTGAATGACGAAACTTTTAAGACCATGTGCAGCTCCGAGGAAGGCACATCTTCGGCGGTCGAAAGCACGGACAAAGGCATCAAAATAACGACCATAGAGGTTCGTGGCAAGCCGGTTATCATAATAACGTCAGCATCTCCGAATCTTATCAAGGAAATGATAAGAAGGTTCGGATCGCTCAACCTTGACGAATCCATAGACCAAACGAAGGCCATCATAAAGAGGAAGCTGAAAAACGCGAGGACGGGCAAAACTGAGCGTTATAACGATATGCTCAGATGCGCGATTGGCTGCCTTAAGCGCGAAAGTGTCGTTATTCCCTGGGCCGGAAGGCTTGAGAGCTTTATTCCTGATAATCTGATTCTAAGAACGTCAATAAACAGGTTTCTCGATTTCATTAAATCGGCTTGCGTTTTGCATCAATACCAGCGCGAAAGGAACGATGACGGATTCCTTATTGCCCAAAAAGAGGATTACGAATTTGCCAAGCCATGCTTCGAGAGCATAATATCAACTAAATGGCTTACCCTTTCGCAAAATGAGCAGCGCGTTTTAAAAGTCATCGGGAAGCTTAACGATGACATAACCGGGCTTTCCGTCCCTGATCTCGAGCCGCATATTACTTTCATAACAACGAAATCTCTCTATAAATGCGTTAAGAAACTTGCCAATTCCGGGCTTCTCAAATGCGAATCCCAGGAAAGGGAAAGCTCAAAGAAGCCGGTTCTTGTCTATAAATCCATGCAAATCTTTAACGTAAATCTTCCTTCTTGGGAAGATTTAGAAAAGACTACAATTGATTCAAATGATATAATTGATTCAATTAATACAATTGATACAAATGATAGCGGTCGGCTATGAAAACAATTGTATCAATTGTATCAAATGTATTAAAAATCAAGATATAGGAATTTGATAAAAATGGCCCTTGAAGACATCATAATCGCGGCGATTGCCAGGGAGCTGCTTGATATGCTCAAGAGCAGGAAGGCCCGCGCAAGGCTCAAGAGAAGGCTCAGGAAAGCCCTTGCAAACGGCAACAAGAAAAGAATTAAAACAAGGGAGTTTGTAAAATAAGGGGAATGTGATAATATGAATAAAGAAATTGTCATCGAAGCCGGAGTTTTGACCCGTGAGAAATGCGAGCTTGTGCCGGAATTTAGAAAACATGAACAAGGATGCGAGCATTGCGTAAAGGCTTGGAATTGCGTGGTTTACAAACATGATCCTGCACGTGTGTTGCTCGAAGAGATGCCATGCACAAACATTGCTTTATGCCCACATTGCGGTTTTGCCTGGTGGATGAGGACATCCGTCCCGAAAAAGTGCCCGAAATGCACGAAGAGGCTTAAACTTTCTGATATTGCACTGTGGCATACAAGCGAATGGCATTTAAAACGCATTTTTGGCGAAAAGGATTATTGCGAAAACTGCAATGGAACTTTATATGATGGCGAAATAGTGAGATGCCCTAATTGCCCGAAACCCATGCCAAAAGTCGAATGAACCCCTATATATTATATGTTAAATTGAGTATGGGAAATGCTGCTGGTGGCGGACAGTCGGGACGTTCTTAATGACTGAAACAAGCCTAATTTTAAAAGCATTGGTGCGACCAAAACCGATAGCTGTCGCCCCGATTTATAAGGAATAATCCTATTTATTTCATCGTTAGAAGATGAGAGGCCACGATAAAAGGCAATGGAGGTAATCTGATGATTCGGACATATAAGTTTGAGGGGCAAAATTATGGCTTACGGTGAGCATACGATCGAGACCCTGATAATGGGAATGCTTGTACTCGTGATAGGCCTTGCGCTCACTCCAACGGTCGCCAACTCGGTGGCAGCCGCAACAGGCGGGAACGTCACCGGCGCGGCCGCATCAGTGCTTCCACTGGTCACGCTCGTGTGGATCATAGTGGTTCTGGTGCTTGGGGTCGGCATGATAAAGGTTGCCTTATCCCACAAGTGAGGATAGGCCATGCCAGGACCAGGATTGCCTGACTTAAGCCACCTGGTTTATCTTGCGTTAATAGTGATACTCGGAATGGCATTCGTCACCATAATAGCGAATACGGCAGCGACAACCGTATACATCGGCGGCAACGCAACGGTGGGCCCAACCAACGTGACCGGCGCAAGCGCGTCAGTGGCTCTGCTGATTCCGCTCGTAGTGGTAATCGCCATCATTGTGATAGTGATAGCGAAAATCAAGCTGCGCAAAAAGTGACGGGCAGGATAAACGCAATAAACTTATAAACCTCAACCCTTATTTTTGGGTTCCCTTTCGGGGATTTTTGAAAATAAGCCTACTTCTCAGACATAAATCGCCCTCGGAGGCGGCCCAATAGTCTATTTCTTGCCCGCCGGAAAACCACGCCACTATAAAACAGCCACGATTCAGGAAAAAAGGGGCAAAATTCCTCGGAGGAAAGGGGTAGATGAAACCTCAATTCCTCCGAGGAATTATACGGATTTCTGGATGTTTCTCCCCAAAAAGATAGTCCGTTCTCACGGCTGGCAAAAGGGCGACGAGATTATTCCCTGACTTCCCTGATCTCCAGGTTCCCGCGCTCATTATAACTTATGACAAGCTCCTGGCCCCTGACCCACTTCTTTTCGTGGACTATCTCAAGCGGGATACACAGGGAAAACCGGCCAGCCGATTCTTGCAGTTTTGGCATATTAATCAAATATTATCTTGGGAATAAGATATATATATCTCTATCCCCAATAATTAAGTGAGCGGATAGGGATAAAACCGATATTCCAAAAACCTTTGTTATTTAAATGTTTTCAGCAGCGGTTTTGGCCGTATTTTGCTAGATGATTTCCCCGTACCCTATGAGCCTCCACCTGCCCGAGAAGAGCTTTGATATTGAGACCTTCTCGCCCCTGTCCACGCAAAGCGGGCTCTTGAGATTGACCTCGGTCTCTCCCGCCTTTCCGGAGACGACCGAGCCCGTCGTCCTCATGGTCGCAAGCGTTATCATGAGCATGTCGCTGGTCTTTATGTCGCCGACGTCAAGCATCTCTTTCGTTCCCACGACCCTTTTCAGGAGGGTGGTTTTCATCCTTATCGTGTTTGAAAGAGGCGGCAGCTTACCGGGCAGGCCTGCAATGCTCCCCGAAAGCGAATCGGCTTTCGTGAGATAAGGGTCAAGGCTAGTGGACAATCCAGCAAGACCGCCGGGCTCTATTTCAGCCAGGTTTTTGCCCGCTTTCTGAAGGCCGGTTACCCTGGTTTTCACGGGCTCGTACCTGTCCTTTGCCTTTATGCCCGGCCTTATCTCGATTTCGTCCCCGACTTTCAGCCTGCCCTGCACAAGCGAGCCTCCGAGCACGCCGCCCTCGAGCTTTTCTATTTCGGTGCCGGGCTTGTTCACGTCAAACGACCTCGCTATCTGAAACTTCGGGGCCTTTTTCGGGTCGCGAACAGCGGGTTCCATGACAGTATCCATCGTCTCGATAAGCACGTCCAGGTTCACCCTCTGCCTCGCGGATACCGGGACGATTGGCGCGTTTTCAGCTATCGTGCCCTTCACGAAATCCTTGATCTGCCGGTAATTCGCGAGCGCCTGCTCCCTCGTGACGATATCTATCTTCGTCTGGACTATTATGACTTTGCGTATGCCGACGATGTTCAGCGCCGTGAGATGTTCGGATGTCTGCGGCTGGGGGCATTCCTCGTTCGCGGCGATGACAAGAAGCGCCCCGTCCATGAGAGCTGCGCCTGAAAGCACGGTCGCCATGAGGGTTTCGTGGCCCGGCGCATCCACGAACGAAATCGTTCTCACCGGCTCCCCCGCTGAAAAACAGCCTATGCATTTTTTCGACGTTGAATACGCTTTCGAGCCCTTGCATCTGGGGCATTTGTAAATCGTGAGGTCGGCATAGCCAAGGCGTATGGATATCCCTCTTTTTATCTCCTCGGAATGGGTGTCCGTCCACTTGCCCGTGAGCGCTTCCGTGAGCGTGGTCTTGCCGTGGTCCACGTGTCCGACTATTCCGATGTTGAAGTCGGGAATCAGCCTTTTGTCCGTTTTTTCTGTTTTGTCGGCCTTCTCGTGCTTATCGGTTTTTCCTGCCTTTTCGGTCCTTTCATGCTTCCCGGATTTTTCAGATATCAGAATCACCCTCGGATATGTTCATTATTCGCGGTTTTTATATATAAACAAATCGCGCTGAAATTCACAGGTATGTTTTTTGAAACTCCGGCTTTATTAATATAAAAAATATACTTGATATCAAAAATATATTGAATAGTCAATTTGGTGGCTGGAATGCCACCATATAGAACAAGGAAAGAGGTGAATTATATGAAAAGAAATTACATATTGGTTTTGGCAGTTCTGGTCGTTCTGGCCGGAGCAGTCGCTTTTGCCGGCGCATACATGCAAGAAGGACAGACGAGCCCGAATTACACGGGAAACCAGATAAATACGCCAATTTATAACGGCAATGGCAACAATCAGCCAACAACCGATTATCAGCCGAACCCGCCATCCAGCGGCAACCAGGCATCACCATCTGGCGCCTATAATAACAATCCTACGGCAAACGGCAACCCGCCGCCGGTAACCAGCCAGCCGGCCGTGTATGATATAAAAATCCAGAATTTTGCATTCAGCCCCGCAACGCTGACTGTCAAGGTAGGAGATACCGTAAGATGGACGAATGAAGACACGGCACCGCATGCGGTCAGCTCGGATAATTTCAGTTCCCAGACGCTCAGTACAGGGAACACGTATGAACATGCATTCCAGAGCGCAGGCACGTACAGCTATATCTGCAGCATACATCCTTCAATGAAAGGGACAATAATTGTACAGTAAAACAACAAGCCTTTTCCTGAAAGAGAATTAACCGGAAGCAGGCGAATCGCAGCTGGACGTCCCCTTTCTCCCGGTGCTCTTTCTCGGGAAGAGCTTACAGGTATTCAAGCGGCATCCTTTTCGCCTTGGGCAGCATGTTCTTTATTTCGTTCCCCCTGAGGAGCCCGCAGCCGAGCGCGCAGCCATGGTATTTCACTATCACGTACCCGTCTGAGCAGCCGTGATTTTCCGCTGCGATATCAAAGCCTTCCGTAAATTCCTTCGCCTTCCGCATCTCAAGCGATATGATATTGCTTTTTGCGAGATGACCGAAAACCTGTATCATCATGGACGTAGGCTTCGCTGCGCCGTCCAGCCGCATGAACGGCAGGCTGGTTGACATTATGTTGTTCCCAAGTGCGAATATGGCAGCTTCCCTGTTCATGGCGAATATCCTTCCCTTCCCGTTGTCCATGAATTCCAGGCCGGCGAAAACGTCGCTTTCGATGCCGAATCTCTTTTCAATGAATTCAAGCATCGCTTCCCTAGCTTTGCTCCCCAGCGGCACGAGTTTCATATCGCCTCACTTTTCCTTATTTTAGCGATGAAGAAGCCGCCGGTGTCGTTGTGGTGCGGCCATATCCTGACGGCCTTCCCGACTTCGTGATGGAATTCACGGCCGTTCCATTCCCTGACAGTTTCAGCCGTTTTCAGGCCGGGGATTCTGACGGGCTCGAGGGCGCAGCTTTTTTTCTCTATGAGGTAATCGATAACGGCCTCGTTCTCCTCGGGCGCGAAGGTGCACGTGGAATAGACCATCGTGCCTCCGGGCTTTAGCATGTCGCAGCATCTCGTTATCATCTGTCTCTGGATATTCGAGAGCGAGGCTATCGCCTTCTCGCTCCACCTGGCGATGATTTCCGGGTTCTTCCTCAGCGTTCCCTCGGAAGAGCAGGGAACATCGAGAAGTATGCAATCGAACTGGACGTCCGGGCTGAAGAAGCGCACGTCCCTGTTTATCACGACCGTGTTCATGCAGCCCAGTTTCTCGAGGTTGTGCTTGATTATCTTGAGCCTTCCGAAAGCCACGTCGTTAGCGACTATCAGGTCGCGGTTTCCCATGAGCGCGGCCAGCTGCGTTGTCTTGGAACCGGGCGCGGCGCACGCGTCAAGCACTGCCAGGTCCGGATTCTCCTCGATTTTCTTTTTCAGGAGGAGCGGCGGCAGCATGGATACGAGTTCCTGGATGTAAATATGGCCCATGAAATGCTCCAGCGTAGAACCAATCTTCCTGCCGGCTTCGCCTTCGGCGATGAAGGCCGCGTCGTACCATTCCACCGGCCGGATGCCCATTCCATATCCCGCAAGCCTTTCGGTGGCTTTCCGCGCCTCGGCCTTGAGCGTGTTCACGCGGAACGCTTTCGGCAGCGGGCGCGCAAGGGAAGCGTAGAATTCCTCCGGGTCGTCCACGATCCTGTCGTACCTGTCCCTGAATTTCTGCGGGATTTCAGAAGCAGTTTTATTTTTTGCCATATTTGGTTAATTCGCGGAGGGAATTTAAATTCAATATTTCATCTTCTGCTGGTATTCGGACTTGAAATGGTATTCGCTCTTGAAATGGTAATCACTTTCGCCGAGGACTTCATGCTGTGAGAAGTCGTATTTGCCTTCTTCTTTCCCATCGTCATCATGCGAATGCGACTTCTTGACCGTTGCCTCGAAGATTTCATAAGCCGGGGGTATGTATGATTTGGTAAGGGTGGAAGTCGCGAATTTCCAGATTTCCTTCCCGTTGTCTACATCAAAAGCGTACAGATGACAATCCACAGAACCTAAAAATATCTGGTTGCCGTAAATTGCAGGAGTGCCAAAACTGACTTCTTCTATTTTACGCCTCCATATTACATCTCCGTTCAAATCAACCGCATAAACATTTCCGTTCTCGTCGCAGAAGTAGATCATGCCATTGAATATAACTGGGTTCGAGCCTGTAATTCCGCCATCGGTTCTGAACCTCCAGATTTCCTTGCCGTTCAGATTTAGCGCGTACAGATAACCATCTCTTGAGCCATGGTAAATAACGTTGTCGTGAATAACTGGTATGCTGGAGTTGCCGTATTTTCCGGTTGCAAAACGCCATATTTCCTTACCAGTCTTGCAGCTCACAGCATAAAGGTTGTTATCCATGGAGCCGAAGTAAAGAACGTCATTATGAACGAAAAGGTATGAACAAGATAAAATCTCCTCACCCGTTCTGAACCTCCACAATTCTTTTCCTGTTTTAGCATTCAAACAATACATGTTTCCGTCCATGCCACCAACAAGCAGTCTTTCGCCTGATATCGCAGCCGAACATGTGACAGCGTCGCCCGTCCTAAACCTCCACAGTTCATGACCTGTTTTTGCGTCAACCGCGTAGATGTAACAGTCTCTCGAACCCAAATAAATAATTCCATTATGGACCAAAGGATTCGAGAATATTTCGCCGCCGGTGCGAAATCTCCATAACTCCTTTCCGGAGAGGGATATTGCATACAGGCAATAATCGTAGCTGCCGACGTAAAGGACATCCTCATGTATCGTTGGCGAACACATGTATATCATTTTTCCAGCCTTAAACCGCCACTTTTCCTTTCTCGTTTTGAGGTCGACTGCGTACAAATATCCGTCGGCTGCACCAAAATAAATCGTGTCGTTGTTGACAAGTGGGCTGTTGACTATGCTTCCGCCTTCGCTGACCTTCCACATCCTGTCGAACTTACGTTTTTTGCGCACCTCGAACTCCTCGAGCTCGATGGAAAAATCGTCAAAGGAAAAGGACTGGTCCATGATTTAAATTAAGAATGGAGCTTTAATATTTCATCTTCTGCTGGTATTCGAACTTTATCTGATATTCGCTTCCCGCCCCGTAAGAACTATCAAGATTGCCGGCAACGTTGATTTCGTATTTTTCACTCTCTCTGATTTCCTCATCGGACCTCGATCTTTTTATCTCGGTCCCCCACATCTCCTGGAACGGAGGCATGACCGATTTTACCAGCGTGCTGGTGGGGAATTCCCATATTTTCTTTCCGGTATCCTTGTTTAAGCAATAAAGATGGCAATCCCAGCCTCCGAAATAAATTCTGTTTTTCCATATAGATGAACGGGACCAAAACAGATTCGTGGAGTGGAATCTCCACACTTCCTTGCCGTTCACGTCAAGGGCGTAAAAGTTGTTGTCGCAGGAGCCGGCGTAGATTTTGCCATCATGAATCAGCGGAGGGCCGACATTCTCCCCGGTGACGAACCTCCATATTTCCTTTCCTTCAAGCGTGATGGCATAAAGAATGCCGTCCCTGCTGGGCACATAAAGGACGCCATCGTGGATTTCGGGCGAGGCGGAATTGCCGAACTTGCCCGTCTTGAACCTCCATATCTCCTTCCCTGTTTCCGCATTGAGGCAGTAGCAGTTGCTATCGAAAGAGGAGAAGACAACGAAATTGTCATGTATAAGAAACGGATTCGCGTTGTAGATTTCCTCACCTGTCTTGAACCTCCATAACTCCCTGCCTGTTTTCTTGTCCAGGCAATAAAGATTCTCGTCAAAGGATCCTATGAAAAGCCTGTTGCCGCTGATTGCCGGCACGGAGTTTACCTCTTCGCCCGTCCTGAACCTCCATATAAGGCTGCCGTTCTTAGCGTCGAGGGCGTAAGCGTAACCATCCCTGGAGCCGAAATAGATTACACCCTCGTCTGCGCACGCTGCGCATACTATCTCCCCACCTGTCTTGAATTTCCACTTGATTTCCCCTTCAAGGCTTATCGCATACAAGTAGCCCTCATAATTCCCGATATAAAGCACGTTGTTGTAAACTATTACGCCCGCTTCAAATATGATGCCGCCGGTTTTAAGCTTCCAGAGATTCTTTCCCGTCTTGGCATCTACCGCATAGATATTATGGTCGCATGCACCGAAGTATACGCTCCCGTTATGCACAAGAGGCCTGTTCACCACGCTTCCTCCGAACGTGACTTTTGCCGCTCGGTCGAATTTTTTCAGTTTCTTTATTTCAAAATCCTCGAGTTCCGTCTCGAAATCCGAAAACCCGAGTCCGTGGCCTTTTTCCATATCTGTTAATTTGAAAGAGGGTTTAAAATAAATTCCCAAACCTTAAAAATTCCCGAACCAATTTCTTTTCATGATCACCCGCATAAAGCTCACGAACTGGAAGTCGCATCTGGAATCGGAGGTCTCGTTCTCGAAAGGCGTGAACGCGCTCATAGGCATAATGGGCAGCGGGAAGACGAGCGTCATGCAGGCTATCGCTTTCGCTTTATTCGGCACGTTCTCGGCGCTCGGCTCGAAGAAGCTCAGCCTCGACGACCTGATAATGGGCAAGCCGCACAGGAAGGACAGCGCTTCAGTCGAGCTGGATTTCATCGCCGAAGGCAAGACGTACACGGTGAAAAGGACGATCGAAAGGGCGAAGGGCACGACTTCGGCGGAAATCCGCGAGAACGGGAAACTGCTCGAGGTCAACCCGCAGGGAGTCACGCGCGAGGTCGGGCGCATACTCCAGATGGACTACGACCTTTTCCAGCGCGCGGTCTATTCGGAGCAGAACGCGCTCGATTATTTCCTGCAGATCCCGAAAGGGCGAAGGATGCAGCAGATAGACGAGATGCTCAAGCTCGACCGCTACGAGAAGGCAAGAGAATCCGCAGTTTACATAAGGAACAGGATTTTCGAGCGCAGGAAGGAGATGATGCGTGTCGTCGAGGACATGAAATTGCGCAGGCTGGAGGACAAGGTAACGGAGCTCGGGAAGGAAATCAAGAGCATGGAAAGGGAGAAATACGGGGTCGAGGAAGAAATGGCGAAAGTCGAGAAGGAGAGGAGAAAGCTGTCCGAAGGCGTGGTAAAATACGAGGCCAGCCACGACCTGCTGAACGAGACAGCTAAAAAAAGCGAGTCCCTCGCTTCCCGCGCGTCCGAAATGAAGAGGCATATCGACAGCAGGAAGCTGAAGATGAAGGGCACGAAAATAAGCGCCGAAATCCTGAAACGGATGGCCGGCGACATCTTAAAGCTGGAGGTGAAGCTCGAAGAGAAGGGGATAGAGACCCGCATGCTCAGGGACAGCGTCTCGTCGAAGAACAGCAGGATGCTTTTCCTCCGCGACCAGTCAAAGGAGGCGAAACTCAGGCTTTCCGCGAGCAAGGAGAACGAGCTGAAGCTCAGGAGGCTCGAGAAGCTGCTGGGCGAGGACCCGGACAAGAAAACAGGAGAGATGCTCGAGAATCTGGAGCAGCTCAAGAAAAAACTCTATTCCCTGACGGCCGAGAAGAACGAGATGGAGAAAAGCCTCAAGGAACTGAAAGACGCCGGCGAGAGATGCCCGGTCTGCGAATCAAGGCTCACCGAGGAAAGGAAGAAGGACCTTGTCGGGCGCAGGATGAAGCACATGGGCAGCTTCGACATGACGATACGCGAGGCGAAGGAAAGGCTTGCGAAGGAGACTGCCATGACCGAGGAGTTCAGGAAAAGCGTGCTGGAATACGCCGGGTTAAAAAGGGACCTGAAAGACCTGGACTCGGCAAAGGAGAGGATAACGGACAATGAGGACAAAATGACGGCGCTGGCGAAGGTGGTGAAAGGCATAGTTTCCGAAATCCAGAAAAAGGAGGAGGACGAAAAAGGCCTCAGGCTGCTTATCGAGAAGACGAGGCTCAGGAAAGGAAAGGCTGAAGACATGCTCAAGGAGAAAGAGGAGTTTGACAAGCTTGTGAAGGAGAGGAAGGAACTGACAAGACACCTGAGAGGGCTCGGGAAGCAGATAAAAACCCTTGAAAAGAAGCTCAAGGGGAAGGACATAAGGTCAATGAGAGCCGCGCTGCAGGAGGCGGTCGGGAAGTCGAGAAGCATGGAGACGAAACTCAAGGACATGCTGGAAATGCTGAAGGACAAGAAATCCGCCTTCAGGGATATGGAAGAGCAGGCGGAGACGCTCGCGAGATACAGGAACGACGCGGAAAGATACGGGAAGATAACGGACTCGATGGACGTTTTCGTTTCCATCTTGCGGGGAACGCAGGACCAGCTCAGGGACGAGTTCCTGAAGACCGTGAACCAGATAATGAACGGGATATGGGACGAGCTTTACCCATACGGGGATTTCAGCGAGATCCGCCTGCTGGTCGACAAGGACTACGTGCTGCAGCTGAAAAGCGCCAAAGAATGGATGAATGTCGACAGCGTTTCCGGGGGGGAGCGCTCGCTCGCCTCGCTCGCGCTGAGAATCGCCTTCTCGCTCGCCTTCACACCGAACCTCCGCTGGCTGATACTCGACGAGCCGACGCACAACCTCGACGCCAACGCAATCGAGCATTTCGGCTCGGTCCTCAAGGACAGGATGGAAAGCATAGTCGACCAGGTCTTCCTGATAACCCACGAGGAGCGCCTGTCCGATTACATAACGGGCCTGACCTACAGGCTCGAAAGGGACAAAGAGAGCGATGGTGTTACCAAGGTAATAGAAATTTGAATTTTTGACGCGCAGGACTTTTGAATAAGTCTTGCAGGGACAAAGAGAGCGACGGCGTCACGAGGGTAACTGAGCTCTGAGATTTTATTTCCGTGGCAAACCGGGAGAGGGAATGATTTATTATTCCCTGAAATAAAAAATAATAGATAGCAAATGAAGCGCAGCATGAAATTCGGAATTCTCGCGGTTCTTGCGCTCGTGCCCGCGCTCGCTGCGGTCTCCTCTTACGGCCAGCCGGTTGCCGCAGGGAGCATCAACACGGCGAGCATCAACACGGCACTGGGATGCGATGGCAACGTATCGAACTTGGCATGCTCCGGCCTGAAACCTTTCCAGTGCCAGCATGGGATTTTCAGGCCCAACTGCTCCTTTTGCGGCTGCGACGGAGGCGAATGCGCCTCCGATGGCAAGTGCTACGAGAACCATCCCCCGATACTTGAGCCGATAGGCAACAGGGACGTGGAAGAAGGTGAAACGCTTGAATTCGTGGTGAGCGCCGGCGACCCGGATGGCGACGCGGTGGCATTGTTCGTTTCCGGCCTTCCCAACGGGTCGAGCTTCGACAGGAAAACGGGCAGGTTTTCATGGGCCCCTTATTACGGCCAGACGGGAAACTACTGGGTGACTTTCTATGCCATCGATGATGGCACATCGCCGCTTGCAGCACAGGAAATGATAAGGATAACCGTCGGTGATGTCAACAGGCCGCCGGAGATAGAACCGGTCGGCGACAGGAAAACCGATGAAAATATTCTGATGGAATTCACGGTTCACGCGGACGACCCCGACGGCGGGAAGCTGATTTATTCCATCGATGGCCTTCCGGCCGGGGCGAAGTTCGATAATGCAACGGGCAAATTTTCATGGGTCCCGGATTTCGGCCAGGAAGGCAATTACAAGGTTAAAATCACGGTTTCCGACGGCTATCTGAACAGTTCAGCGGAATTCGCGATCACCGTAGGCAGCATCAACAGGCCGCCTGATGCCGTGATATCATCCCCCGCTGACGGCCAGGAATTCTTTGCAGGAAGCAGGGTTCTCTTCAGCGCTGCCGGCAGCTCCGACCCGGACGGTGACGCATTGAAGTATACGTGGGATTTCGGGGACGGCGAGAGCGTGACTTCGGCAAATGCCACCGGAGAACATGCGTACAAAAACGCCGGCGGATACGCCGTAAGCCTGCTCGTTACCGACGGGAAAACGTACGACGCCGCAACGGCCGGGATAGCGGTAAAAGAGCCGCCCGCAAAGGACAGCGATGGCGACGGGGTGGACGATCCGGAGGACAGGTGCCCTGGCACCCCGCAGTTCGCGGAGGTCAACATTTACGGCTGCCAGGTACCAAAATATGCGGCATTCGAAAACAACGTGACGACAGATTTCTCGAAGGTTGACCTGACAAACGCCACGAACATAACCATCGGGGTTCCCGAAAAGGGTAAAATAGAATTCCGCAAAAACTCGTTCAATCTCGTCGGCAAGAACCTCGACAAATACGTGGAAATAGGGAACATGAGCGTGACCATAAAAACCGGAATCGCGCCGGAGCTGAACAAATCCGCGGTCATAACCTTTTACAACGTGAGCATCGGGGACCCTGTCATAACAAGGGACGGCGAATACTGCTCAGAGTGCAAGATCATAAGCCATGAGAACAGGACGCTGGTCTTCTCCGTCCCCCACTTCACCACCTATTCGCTGTTTTCGCGGATTTCATTCGCAGGTTACTGCGGGGACGGGCTGTGCTCTGTCTATGAGACATGCCAGACGTGCAGGGAGGACTGCGGAGAATGCAGGAACGAGACCGGAATACCCATCAAAGCCTGCGAAGAGATGTGGGTTTGCTCTGGCTGGTCAAAATGCAACGAGCTGAACCTGATGACAAGGGAATGCGTGGACGTGAACGTCTGCGGGACGGGCGGCAAAAAGCCAAGGGAGGCGATGGAATGCAAGGAAGAGCAGGACCTTACGTCCTTTGCGCTTTTCGGTGCGATAGTCATGTCCCTCCTTCTTGTTTACCTTGCCAGCGAGGCTTACAAGAGAAGAAAGGAAACGAGAAAAATGGACGAGTTCGAGCTTGAAAAATTCGTAAAGGGCTACATCTACAGAGGGTACACGAAATATGAAATCAGAAAGATGCTGGAACCAAAAGGCTATACTGAAAGCGAGATTAGCAAGGTTTTGAAGGAAACCGAGAAGGAGATTTTCTAAAAGCTCTTTTGGAAAAGGCTTTACATGAAGGACTTCGCGTCCTCTTTCTTCTTTTTCGCCCGTTCGGAGAATTCCCTTGCGGCGTCTTCGAGGGGCATCCCTTTGGCGGACTCCCTGGACCTGCGCTTCCTTATGCGCACGAAAATCGGATAGTTGACAGCTTCCCCCACTATAAGGCCCGTCCCGACGCGCAAACCGGATATCTGGCCGAGCACGTCCTTCGTTATCCCTTCCGACGACTCGCCGATGTGTTCGAGGTCGTAAGGATTCGTGACGCGCAGGATGATGTGCGTGTTACACTGCGAGAGGACGGTGGTGGAAAGCTGGACCGGCCTCTGCGATATGAGGCAGAGGGAGGCATGGAACTTCCTCCCCTCGCGCGCGATGGTCTGCAGTATTCCGCGTGAAATGGCCCTCTCCGCCTTCGCCGTCTCAGGAACGAACTGGTGCGCCTCCTCGAGCACCAGCAGGAACGGAGGAATCTCGTTTCCGCGGCGCAGGTTGAATAGTTTTTTCGCGAGGTTCGACACGACCATCTGCTTGTTGACCGACCTGACGAACGATGAGAGGTCGACTATGCTCACCTTTCCCTGCTGGGCTATTTCCTTCGCCTCCGGATAATCCGAGGCGCCGAACATGCCCGTTTCCATGAGCTCGCACAGGACCGACGTCAGGACGTCTTTCGTGGAAGACTTCACTTTTTCGTCCTCTTCTATCGTTTTAATGAGATCGTCTATTCCGAACTGTTTCTTCCCTGTTTTTACCCCTCTTAGAAGGCGGGCGAGTTCCCTTGCCTGCACGGCCGAGAGATTCGGGAGGAATTCCGATATCTGGCCTGCGGAGAGGCCGGGAAGCCCTATCCTTATTTCCTCCCCGCGGAAGACGTTTACCTTGTCCGCATAGGCCGGGTCTTCTGCCAGCGAGACGTACTCGCCGTGCGTGTCTATTATTATGGTCGCCAGCTGCCCGTCCTCCTTCTTCCTCATAAGCAGCTCCTCAAGAATGACGGATACGAGATAAGATTTGCCCGCACCAGATATGGCCAGAATCGCAAGGTGTTTCTGCAGCAGACGGGTAAGATTAAGGCGCACCTTCAGGTTATGGTAGGGAAACTCGCCTATTTCCAGGCCTTTTTCGTCCAGGCCGAGGAACCTGGTCAGGATATCGTGCCCGGGCTCATGAACTTTCGTGCCTGGAGACGGCGGAAAGCTCACCTCTTCAAAGCGCTCTTCGTTTCCGTATACCCCTAGCGGAGCGACTTCCGCGACCAGATATTCCCAGTTCCCCACGGGGAAGATGTCTTCCATGGGCTTCGAGCTTTCGTATCTTTCGACCGATTCCGGCCTCGCGAAATAGCGGTTAGTCTTGAACACGTCGGCGATCCTTCCGATCAGGCGGCCGCCCTCGACAGCGACCTCGACGAACTGCCCTTTTCTCACTATCGCTTCCTTTTTTATCACGAACGAGAATTTCCTTGTGCACGGGCTGTCAACAGTGGATATCACCGTTCCGTATTCGCTCATTTTTCCCTATTGGCTTCCGAACTTAAAAAGTTGTTTTCGTGGGTTTTTCCGCAAGTTTTTTCCAGAAATAAGCCCGATGCATATCGATTTTACCCATTCTCCGCCGCTTGCACGCCTGGTCCTCACTTTGATTTTCAACCCTCACTTTTTGCATGATTTTTAAACATATATCCTATAGTATATATTTTTAAAACAATATTTTATAAAATATTTATTAAATAAGTTTTAATAAGAAATATATATTATAAAATATTCTTAAAAAGATATCAGTTTTAATACTCACGTAACATTTATATTTCTGTATGTTATAAAATATAGCATGGCAGAAGAAGCAAATGTAAAACCGGTACTGGAGGACCTTTTTTTAAGGGAGAAGCCTGCCAGGATATTGCTGGCGCTTAAAACTGCGAAATCGCCGGTCTATGCGACCATCCTCTCGAAGGAGGCCGACTGCACGTATTCCCACACGATTAAGATCCTTGATGTCCTCCAGAAGACGGGACTCGTCCTTTTCGACAAGAAGGGCCGCATAAAAGGCGTGAAGCTCACGGATGACGGCTGGGACATAGCGCACAACATGGAGGCCGTGAAGAAGAAGCTTATCCAGGTCGAGGAGAAATGCAAGGCCAGGGAAACCCAGAAAAAGGATAAGAAAGACACTAAAAAAACCGCTAAATAGGGGAAAGAATGTCTGCATTGGTATGCGTTCCTATTGTCCATGACAATGACCATGTTTTGGATACTGATTATGTAATGAGTATTGCTTCCGAACTGAGAACAGCATACGACCATCGTCTTATACGTAATGAAATAAAAGACTCAAAAGACTCGATGGGCCATGTTAGGTACGAGTCAATAGAGACTCTTTATGGCGATTTTCCACGCTGGACGGAAGTTGAAAGAGTGCTGGACGAAGCTTATCGCCAGTTAAAGCCCGAATCAAATCTCAGATGGAAGAACTTGAAGTTCTATCATATCCTTAGAATAGAAGTATCAAAAGACTCCAAGAATCCTCAACGACGTATCCCTTCCGAAACCTGTGAGTTGCTTCTGGGCATGTTGGAAACTGCGGAAGCTTGGGAAAGAGAGTGTTGGCCATAGTCTGGGAGCTTCTGGCAAGAAAATCATCTTCTCGCTTGTTTTCCTCCGGGAGGGTAGCCCATCGGGCATAAAAGTGCCCGGAAAAGCGCGTTTAGCTTCAAAAATCTCATGGTCTAGTCAAAAACGTAACAGAATGTATATTCTGTAACTTAAAATGTTACATTATTTTAACAAAAGTTACCAAAACGTAACTTTTATATAGAAGTGTAACATATTATAAGTATGGCGGAAAAGGAAAACGAGTCCGTGTACTACCTTACCAGGGAAGAGATCAGAAAGATCATCGTTTGCGCCCCCTCGCTCAGGGACAGGGTCATCATAAAGATCATGGCGAGGACCGGGATGAGGCGTGGAGAGCTCAGGGACATCGAGATACGAGACGTTGATTTCGAGAAGAGACGAATATACATAAGAAGCGGCAAAGGCAGCAAGAGCAGGACAGTCCCGGTGGATACGGACACGCTTCAGGACATAAAATTCTATATGGGAGACAGAAATCAGGGAAAGCTCATAATAAGCAACAAGCAGGACACCATTTCCCTTAAGCAGATTAACGAGATATGCGCCAAATGCGGCAGAATCGCAGGCGTTAGACATCCAAATCCGGGGAAGAGCGACATAACTCCCCACCTTTTCAGACATTCCTTCGCGAGAATGATGCTCGAGAAGGGAATGAGAATGGAAGAGGTACAGAAGGTGCTGGGGCATGCCAGTATAAAGACGACCATCGATGTTTACGGCACTCCTGGAATCGAAAGTGTCCAGAAAAATTACGACAAGATAATAGAATCAATTGTATAATTTTATAGCAAAAAAACGTATAGCACCGCCTCTATTTTTCCCTGAGTTTAAACATAAGTTTAAACTCCTGAAACATGGAACTTAATTTATCTATACTAGATAATATATAAAACTATATATTTTTTATAAAATATCTTTAATATTATATTATTTATAAAATATATACTAAATTATATATTTTATGAAAAATAATTTTGACCAAAAGTGAGACTTCCGTGAAATTTGACCGGGGTGCGGGCCAGGGGAAGCGGCGGAAAAAAGGGTGAAAATTGGTCGATGTATATCGATTTTTAAGAAAAAAGTGCGGGATTTCTGTTCCTTATGGGAAGAATTTACTCTTTCCTCTCTGATCTCCCCATACCCATCGCGATTCCGGCAAGAGCGAGTATTATGCCGATGAAAGCGACCACCAGCCACACGGGAAAGTAGTCAGGAAACGAAAGTGAGGCTATATAGCCTCCTGCAACACCTATCAGCAGCACTATCGCTCCGATTACCACCAGAATCACGACAGCCGCGTCTGTCGAATTGACCATGATTATAATTGCTTTTTGCCCTTAAAAGCATGGAAAAATTTAAAAGCTTGCGAATGAAATAGATAGGAATATGACCGGAACGGACATCATAGTGGCTTACATCGGGATAGTGACCCTTTTCCTCGCGGCCATGTTGATAGGCTACGAGCTCCTGAAGAAACACGGGAAAGAAAACGAGCACTTCAGGAGGAACCACGTGGAAGACGCCATGAGGATAAAGGCGAAACAATACCAGAACAATCAAGATTAAAAACCTTCTTTCTAAGAAAGTTATGGATGTGATAACATGGTAAGCATAACGATGGATCATTCGGCTATGATATTCTACCACAGGCATCCGGCCATCGAAAGGCTGCGCGAACTCGAGCAAGAAGGGAAACTGAGGCTTTTCCACTCGCAGAACCTCAGCCGCGAACTCGCTTCGCTAAACAAGACCGAGGAGAAGATATACGACAGGCTCAGACAAATGGTATTCCAGCGAAGGCAGCAGGACCTGAACCTGGCGGAGCACGGCGATCTCGTGCTCCTGGTCAACCACATGAAGAGCGGGAGGGACTACTTCCTTACGCTGGACCAGAAGAGGTATGAAAGCCTCCGCGGCCACAGGAGCCTCGACATCCGCTTCCCTGACAAGGCGTTCATGAAGGAAATCGAAAGCAGGCTTGGAATCGTGACCGAAAGCGCCAAGAAGAGGGAAAAAGCGAAGAAAGCCGCCAAAACAGGGAAACCTTCTAAACCTTCCAAAGCGCGCGGGAAAAGCCGCAAAAAGTGATGCCATGAAAGAATGCGCGAACAGGAGCGAGAACCTGAAGCGTTGCACGTGCTCTTACCCGGGCTGCCCGCGAAAAGGAATGTGCTGCGAATGCATTGCGCACCACAGGGAAAACGGCGAAATCCCGGGCTGCCTGTTCCCGAAAAACGCGGAAAGAACGTATGACAGGTCAGTGAGCAAGTTCTTGGAAGCTGCTGGAAACGGCTAAAGATTGCTTAGCCGTTTAAACATAGCAATATTATTCTTTGAGTTACATAGAATTTATGATAGTGCTGGGTCACAGAATCGCAAAAAGAATTGATATTTTCGAATTCAGGAAAATGTTGGAAAATTATCGGCGAGAAAATGTGATATGCGCGGACCACACGTTTTTCAGGCTCAGCGAAAAGCAAAGAGAAATATTTACATGCGAAAAAATAAAGGAGTACCTCTTCGATTCCGAGCCTTTCATGGTCGGAGTCCAGAACAACGGATGCCATGCAGTATTTTATAAGTACGAAAAACAAAGATTTTTAAGGATTATATTGGATATAAGAGCACATAATATATCTGTTGTCACATTTTACGTGATAGAGAAAAACCAGCTTCCGGTGATAAAATGAATGAACAAAAAAGGCATCTGAGAGAGAAGGGCGAATGCGACTACGATTTTGTACATGATATACTGTTTTTCAAGGTAAAGAACAGGCAATACGAAAAATCGATAGAAATCGGGAATATGGTCGTGGACATCGACAGCGAGAGTTTCATTGTAGGATTGCAGATATTTGAGGCATCGAAATATTTCGTGATACCCAAGAATTACATCAGGGCAGTGACGAACTGGAGACTTGAAACTTCATCGGAACAGATAAGCGAAACAAAAAGCAGACTTGAGATACGCCTTATGTTTCAGGTCAAGATCAGAAACAGGATTGTGCAACCCAGACCGATAATAACCGAGAATGTCAATGATCAGCTTGAAGACTCGGTAATGGTATGTGTTCCGGCAAGAAAGTAATTTATTTATATTAGATTTTTAAGCGGATTTTCGCGTTGAGCATCTTTCTTTGTGAGATTATGCGAAAACCTGCTCCAGCGCGTCGGCGAACGCTCTTGAAACGAAATCCATCTGTTTCTCCTTCGACTTTCCGAAATCCGCGGCTACGTCCACTTCTGCCTCCATGCCCTGCGCGAGGCCGTCGAAAAACGCGAAGAAATGCTGCGGGTCGAAGCCGCGGCCTGGCGCGCCTATTATCTGCAGGTTCGCCTCGCCCGGCTGGCGCTTCGCGCTTATGGCGAACATGCACATGGCCTTGCCGTCGGAATGTATGGAGGAACCGGAATCCTTGGCCTTCCTTTTTTCGATGAGCTTCCTCAGGCCCTCCCCGAAAGCGAAACCCACGTTCTTGACGATCTCGGCTTTTTCGGCTCCGGCTTCGCGTTCCTCTATCTCGATTTTAACCAGAAAATCGTGCATTCCTGCCAGGACCGAGTCGACAAATTCCAGGCCGGATTTAAAAGGTGGCTGCTTTTGCTGCGGGCTTTTGAAGAATTCTATCGCGACCCTTATCCTGAAGCCGTCCGAATGTCTCTCCAGCTCGACCGCTTCCCTCCCCGCGGCCTTCACCTTCGTCCTTATCTGACTCGTCTGACCAAACGTTTGACCGAGCATATCAATTTAATTTCGGCGGCCAATGTTAAATAGATTATGAGCGAAGTTTTCGTGAACAGGACCGACGATTATTACAAGACTATCAGCAGCGCGACCGACCTCATGGACAACGAGCTGACGGTTTCGCATCTTTTCAGGTCGGGTGGCGCGTTTACGAAGTCCGGCCTGCCATACGGCGAAATGCTCGCGAAAAAGCTTGGCTTGCGGGAAGGGATGAACATCCTAGAAGTCGGGCCGGGGCTCGGCGACCTCGCGGAAAGCATATGCAAGGGCCTGCAGGACTTCCGCTATACATTCGTCGACGTATCCTTCGATGCCATAAAATATCTGAAATCGAAGTTCAGGGGGAGCAGGTTCTCCTTCATAGTCGGCGATTTCCTGAATGAAAAGCCAGGCGAAAAGTTCGACCTGATAATATGCAACGAGGTGCTCGCCGATTTCCCGGCCATAGTGAACATGACGCTTTACGCTCCGAAAATACGCGAAGGCGACGAGGACGCATACTACGACGCGGTCTCGCTCGTGAAATTCTACGGGCTGGCGCTCCCGAAGGTCTCGAATTTCAGCTACGGCGCCGTCAAATTCCTCGAGAAAGCCAGGGGTTTGCTGGCTGATGGCGGGAAGGTTTTCGTCTGCGAGCATTCTTCGGAAAAATCGAAACGCATAGGCGTTTTCGGCCACAACGAATACACCATAGACTTCGGCATGCTGGAGAAGGTTGCCGGGAAGCTGAAATTCGCCAAAAAGGAAAGGGGGACGCTGACCAGCCTTCTCGGCGTAAAAGACAAAAAAGCGGTCATATTCTACACGCACCCGGAGCTCAAGATGCTCTACAATTTCTTAAAAAGGAGAGGTGTCCTGCTCGACCAGAAGACTTACGAACCGCGGGAAGCGATAGAGATGCTCGAGAAGAACGGAGTCAGCGTGCACGGCAGGAATGATTACGCGCAATTCCTCGAAAGCCGCGCGAAACCCTTGCGCGGCATAACCGACCAGTTTAATTATTTAATACTCGAAACGTAGTTTCAGAGTTTGTTTAATATTTACCCCGTCCGCTCAGTTAATAAATGGGAGAAGGGTCAGGAGCTTGTCATAAGCTACAACGAGCGCGGGAACCTCGAGATCAGGGAAGTTAGGAAGTAATCCTCTTCGGGCATGGGACTGGGTTCAGGGTTCAACTGAGTAAACTGGATTTGTGTTTTCAGAATAGGAAAATTGTGATTTAAAACAAATTATGTATAAACACGGCTGTAGAAAACCTCCCACATAAAACAGGTCTTTGCATACCTGTAAAGATTGTATGCAACGCATATCGACTTAAGCTCCTTCTTCTGCTGCCTCGTCGACCTCGAATAGACCGTGTCGCCGAACACCGCCTTCATGACGAAGAACACGGTCTCTATCCCCTGCCTCTTCTTGTACGTCTTCTTATCGCGTTTCTTGGCCATCTCTTTTCTGAACCTGCCGCTGACCTTTCCCTTTCCACCCATCCTCCTGACGGGGATCACGCTATCCGCCTTCATCACGTTTCTGACGAACTCGTGGTTCGCCTCCGAGTCATAGCCCTTGTCGGCTATGACCGTCTTTACGCCGGCGTTCTTCGCCGTCCTCCTCATCAGCGGCACGAAGTCCAGCGTGTCGTGCCCCTTGTCCTTCCTCGGTTTGCTGGCCAGTATGACCTGCTTCTCGACGTCGGCGGTTATGCTGTTCTTGACGTACGCGTCCTTCCAGACGTGCTTCTTCCTCCGGTACTTGATCATCATGAAGTACCGCGAAGCGTGGCTCGAACTGAAGCCGGTCGAGTCTATCGCTACCAAGCCGGACAGCCCGAACAGCTTCGCGGTCTGGGATAATATCCTCTCGAACAGGACCGTGCTGAACCGCCTGAAGAACTTCTGCAGCGTCGTGTAGTGGGGCAGGCGCTTCAGCCCGATTGCGCGCACGAGATCAGGGGCGATTTCCAGTAGCTGGATGACGGTCCTGTAATGTTTCCTCTCCTTCTTCATGAGCATGAAAACGCACATGTGCTGGTACTGCTTGTAGAGCTTCTTCGAGTACTTGTTCGAGAACAGCGGCATTCTCGAATGCCTGCACACCGCCACGCAGGCTTTCGCAAACTTTATTAATACGTTAGAATCAGATTTCAATGGGGACCCCCTCCTGTTTTTCTTCAACAATTAACAGTTGGGGACCATCCCCTCTTATAAAAGAAGAAAAGGATTTCTACACGGGTGTATAAACATAAGTATATAAAGCGGGGTAAGAGTAAGTAGTAAATAGGGGTGTTTTGGCTGACCGAAAGCTTTAAATTTTCTCACCTTATAGTAAAAAAAGGTGAAATATGAATTTGATTGATGTGAAATATGTCAGGGCAGAAAAACTTACTGACGCTGAAAAAAGGGAATTAGGAATAGATCCAAGAATAAAAAATGGTTTGATAGCGATTGAGACTACTAATCCAGGAATCAAAAGAACTGGCGTTTTAGTACAAAGTTATTGTGAATATTTGATGAGATAAAGAATAGGTGATACTTATAAGTTTAAACATTATTCCAGACTTTAAAATATACTTAGCCGTAACAAATAAAGGTTCAACATTTGTAGATGTTAAAACTTGCAGAGATGCATTTGATGCTGCAGTTGAGCTAAAAACTTCTTGTAAAGGATGTGAAATAATTTTGCCAAAATTGATAAAGGATAAAGTACACAAAAACTTAGAACCTCATCGTCAAGCGAAATTTTATTCAATGGTCAAAGATGATAATTCTACATCTCAAAAATCTGGTTTGGATTTTAGTACATGTTTAGCTCAAACCGCTCAAAGTAACAGTTATGTTTCTGATCTAACTTTAATAGTAACTTCGGAAAAAGTACCCGAGTTTGAATCGATTAAAGATAATAAAAAGATTGTAATTAATCACCCCAAAGAGTTTATTAAAAACTACAAACAAGCAGTCGAGTATTTTAACGAATTTGCCGATATTATAAAAGACGATGGAATTATAAAAATAACACTATTGGAAGTCTTCAAGTGGATAATTATTAAAGATAGGAAATAGAATTTTAGCCATATTCTAATGGTTTCCAAAAGTCCAGAATGACGTTATTAATGTCATTTTTTGTTTAAACCGGGGTCAGGGCCCTTGGGAAGAAATATCCCGAGCTCGGGGAGCTGATCAACGTCTTGATTCAGAAGGAGACGATGAACGTAAAAGTATCTTAAATTCCTCGATGTCCATAGCTTTTGCACCAGATGTTAACAATATATTTCTTAATTTTTTATCGTTAGTTAACAAAATCATTTGGTTTTTTATTGCGGTTTCTGCAATAAGCGCATCTTTTTTCATTTTTTCTTTTCCACCTTCTATTTCATTAAAAATTACACCGTCTCCAAGCTTCGCATAACCCAATCTCGAAACCCCCAAAATTGTTGATTCAGTTGAAACCAATTCGGGTTTAATGGCAATTGTGAATATATTTAGTTTTTTTCTTTTCTCTTCATCTTTGCAACTGTTCATTTCATCGATTTGTACGGTAGTTAAAAAAAATTGAAATCCTCTTTTTTTAGCTTCTTCAAAATCCCTTGTTGTAATATTTCCTATGGCAATTTCATCTATAATATTACTATCGAGCATTATCCTTTTGTTCGGACTAATTTGTTTATTGATCAAAACCAAATTCATATTCCTATACTCTCGTCTTAAATTTCCAGTCTTATCGTCCATTAATTCTATCAAAGTTGACCCTAAAAATACAGGGACGATAAGAGGGATCATCAAGGAAAAAAATAGATTATACGCAAATTCTCCGGAAAAGACCATAAGCGAGGCCATTCCCATCAGAATTATAGCAGGAATAATAATTAGCAATAATGAAAGCGTATGTAATATTTTGCCAACATCGTGTTTTGTGCGGGTTTCGAGTTTTGTGAGCCAATGTTTCTCGACCTTGGAATTAATTTTCATTCTATAAGATTCTTTTAATGCAGTAAGATCCTCGATTGAGTACTTTACATATTTTTCGAGTCCAGGATCTTCATCTTCCTCTGAATTCCGCATTTTTTCAACGCCTTTTCTTCTTAATTCATGAATATGTTTAAAATGCTTGTTTAAACTTGACTTCACTATCCTCTTAGGGGTTTTCAGGCCCTGTTTTTACACGCTGCCTGAATGTCTTGCCTTCGGAATCCCCGTCAAATTTTAAATTCACGATTATTTCGTATTCCTTGTTGTCTTCAAGACCTCCGAAATTCAAAACGAAATCCTTACGACTATCTTCTGGCATGTTTCCTTTATCGTATATGGATTCACGTATAATCCTGCTGGTTTGCTTGTCCTTTACGACTACATTCGCTATGACATTCGTAGCGGAGACACTTTTACTTGTGTTGATGATTTCAAAGTTCGATTTAAGAAAAGACTCTTCCCCATCCGATCCATGCGAATACGAGTCGCTATTGTGCTTCAAGTCCAAGGGGAATTTCGATATCCTCTTTCTCATCATCTCCATCGTGAGCATAGACTGGAAAAGGATACCAACAGCTGTTAGTCCGAGCACCATCGCAGTTACTTTTTCGATATTAGTGATATCATATAAAAACAAGATAAAAGCCCATGCAACCAAACCTACAATCAGACACCATGCAACAAGTGTCATTATCTGATCTACATTTGAATCAGGATCGATTAGCTTCATGTTTGATTTTATGAAAATGGTTTTTAAAGCCTTAATTCAATAAAACCGAATGCGAGATTGGTTTCTCTGGTCCCATAAACCGTAATCATGAGGGCGTCTGTGTAATTGTCATTCTGATATTTTGCTAAAAATTATCTTTATACCTCCTTTCCAGCCACCACTGATTTTGTCTTCCCACCTTCCTGAATTTGACCTTACCTTCAGCTTGGAGCTTCAGCAGATGCACCTGCGCTGTATTCCAGCTTATTTTAAGGGCTTTTGCTATGTCTTCTGTGGTCGCCGGCCATTCAAGAGTGGACATATATTTAACGATTTTATCTGATATTTTGGTCATTTTATGACATCTCCTTATGGTATATCATAAGTTTTGACATAAATATTTAAATTCACTTAATAAATACCTATTAGAGATTTTATGAACAGAAAAGAATGGAAAATTTTCATTGTCGTGCTGCCGTTTATTATGGTGGCTCTTGCTCACGCCTTTATATACATAATTTTTTCGTATCTTGGCGCGCAGGGTGCCGCGGGTTCGGCACAAAATAATGAACTTGCGTCCAGTTTATCAGCGCTTGTGTATTTCGTTTTTATTGGGGTCCATGGACCTCTAATTACCTTCGGCGTTTTTATCGGCACAATATTATTGGAGATCGCAGTAATGCTGGCCGATCTGCCGAACCTGACAGAAAAGGATAAAGATTGCTGGTATTGCGAATACTGTGGAAAGGAATACCAGACAAAGAAAGATTGCGATCGACACGAAGAAACATGTCCAAAAAGGAATACCAAAAAATGAATATAATAAATCTCAGGTTTATTTCATGAAACTGGCATATTTTCCCATACTCGTGGGGATTATATCCATATTACTTATTTCTGGATGCACGCAAACACAGGCACCAGCAGGAAAAATGACAGAAAAATCATCCGAAACATATCATAAACCATTATCACCATTTCCTTCTTTAGCAAATAACATGAATCCAGAAAAAGTAACAAATATAGAGCTAACTCAAATTCTTTTGAAACAGGAGGAATTGAATGAAAATTGGTTGAAAAAAAATTCTTGGGGTGAATATGAATTCAAATTGGAAAACGAGGGAATGATAACTTATGCTAAAGAAGGAGCAAGCAACTCAATCGGCGGTTATTGGTTACCGGCGCATAATGCTGGTTATAGAATAATAATGACTGTTGAAAAATATCAAAGCATTGAAGACGCTGGCAAGGCCTTTGCTTATGAATATGATAGAACAAAATCGATCCCTACTGCTGAAAAGGTTGACGTATCAGAAGTTGGAAATGAAAGGTTCGCAGCTAAAGGCACTTCAGATTTGCATTCTTACCCTACGTTTAAAATAGTTTTCAGAAGAAATAATATTTTGGTAAATTTACAGGCAACTATTTTATCAGGAGATTTTGAGGGAATAGCCAGAGAAACAGAAAAGTATGCGATATTGATGGATAATAAAATAGGTTAGAAATGACATTAGACAACTGATGTTATCCCATCTCCATTTTCCCCTTCCCCCACCCTTGGAGTTCCTATTGTTTTGAGAAAAGCGCGCTTGGCATTTTTAAGGATTCCGGGAGAAGAATATACTATGGTGCAGGCCAGATACCTGATTTCTGACAAAGTCATCAATGTGGGGCTTCGGGTTTTTCTTACTTCATTCATGATGGACGAGGGATTCAAAAAAGGCGTCGCCAGAAACACAGACAAGAAAACGGTTGAGATGCTGGTCGATTTAGGTAATATAAATGCGGAGAAATTCCGCAAGCGGCTCGAAACGGCCATCCACACGGGCTTTGAAAGCACAGACTCTGAATGCGACTCAGGAGAAATCAAGGTCGAGCTGGCGGAGACGAGCAATCCCGGATGGGATATCCCTGACATTATGTTCTCCTCTCAGTCGCTGCTATTGAACCAGACCGGCAAGGGCGTAAATGTGATGATTCAAGTCAAGGACGAGATTGTTCAAGTCAGGGACGAAATTAAAAAAGGTTTTGATGAATTGCCCGAGAAACTCGCCAGGGCAATGAAAGGAAAATAGCCGTGAAAATCAGCGTTTCTTCTTCATCTCTTCCATGAGCTTGTCCTGGACAAACCTCGATAATTTTTTCAATCCCCATGCTCTTACCTCCAGCGAGCGAATATTTAAGGGCTGTATATTTCCTCTAAACAATTTTTAAATCGGCGAAACGTAAATTTAATTGACTGGCATGTTTTTCCGCAGAAAGAAGAAGTATTTCCTGAGACTAAGCGGCGCGGCCTGCATAGCGGTTTTCGCGCTCGCTTTTGCGGCCCTGATATTTTTCATCCTGCTTCCCTACATGCTGGCCGTGAGCATGGTCTTCCTGGTCATAGTACTGATTTTCATAATAATATGGATAATCATCTACACAGCGATGGTCTTCGGCGCCGCGGTCTACAGATACGCGATTCCGATGCGCATGAAGGAAGGGGGAAGTCAGGAAAGAAGTAAACGGACGTGATGTTTCGTTGCGTCATCCATGCCGACGTAAATGTCAACCGCTTCATATGCTTTTGGCGAGAGGATTTCGTATTCCAGTTTCCTGAAGCCGAAGCATTGGATGCAGACGCCTCCCGAAACGGTCTTTATATTCACCTCTATCCGCTCACCCTGCTGCACCGCTTTTATCGAATCGGCCTTGTAACAGGGGTCGGGAGTTTCGAATGCCGTTTGCATCATAATGCTCCCCCCGCTCCATTTCGCGCCCGAGCCGGCGTCCTGGCCGGAATAGCACGATGATGCCTGGTTAAGGATTTCGACCCGCAACTCCGTTTTGACCATGTATCTGGAATACGCGAGGAAAATTATCGCAAAGAAAATCAGAGAAACCAGCAGGAAAAACGGGATTTTTCCCCTCTTTTCCGATAAAACTCTTTTTCCAAAAGAGCTTTTTTTGCGTGCCATTATTATTTATTGGATTTTTTATTGATAACCTTGCAAATTATTATACAGAGCGATGCGGAGGAGACATGAAAAGAAAACCGGAAAAGACCATTATATGCCCTGTTTGCAAAAAACGAAAGAAAACGCACGAGGTCATGCCCGGGAAATTCGTGCGCGAATCCGTGGCCGACCTGATCAGGGAAAAATACCCCGGCTGGTCGTCCGGCGATTATATCTGCTTTCCCGATCTCAATCATTTCAGGGCGGAATACGTGCAAAGACTTCTCAAAAAAGAGAAGGGCGAGCTTTCGGCGCTGGAACTCGACGTCGTGAGAAGCCTCAAGGAGCAGGAGATTCTTACCAAGAACATCAACGCCGAATTCGAGCGCCAGCTGACGCTTGGCGAACGGATATCCGACAAGGTCGCGGATTTCGGCGGCAGCTGGAAGTTCATTATATCATTTTCCATCATCATCGCCATATGGATATCGATTAATGCCATGGCGATATTGCAGAAACCGTTCGACCCTTACCCTTTCATCCTTCTTAATCTGGTCCTTTCGTGCATCGCCGCGTTCCAGGCGCCCATAATAATGATGAGCCAGAACCGCCAGGAAGCGAAAGACCGCATGCGGTCCGAACATGATTACGCCGTCAACCTCAAGGCAGAGCTGGAAATCCGCCATCTTCACACCAAGATAGACCAGCTCATGACGCACCAGTGGGACAGGCTGATGGAAATCCAGCAGATACAGCTGGAACTGATGGACGAGCTTGCCTGCAAAAGCGTGGAGGGCGCTTAGCCGGTAAAATATGCCATTATCCTTTTTCTAGTTGAGCGCCCAGACCGAGTAGTTCAAGAGCGCCGCGAGGCTGACCCACGCGATGTACGGGACCAGCAAAAATGCGGCCCTGCGGTCTATTACATAGAATTTCCACATGGTCGCCAATATCGCGAGCCACATCAGCACTATGCCGGCCAAGCCATAAAATGGCGACTCGAGGCCGAAGAACAGGAATGACCAGAGAGCGTTGAGGGCCAGCTGCACTCCAAACAGATACACGGCCATTTTTTCTCCCTTTCCCTTTATCCCCCTATTCCAGACAAGATACAAAGAAATGCCCATGAGAATGTAGAGCGCGACCCACACGGGTCCGAAAACCCAGCTCGGCGGGGCGAATGCGGGCTTGTTTAGCGAGGCGTACCATCCGGGTATTTTTGGGATGGTGAAGAGCGAGCCCAGCACTCCGGCGAGCTGGCAGATTACGATGGAAATTATGAATTTTGCCAAATTCAGCTTCATGCTGATTTATTGCCGCCGCGCCCTTTATAAGTTTCGGCCCGTGCCGAAACAAATGGAAAGGCTATTTAATACCAAGGCCGAATCTTTACTCATGCAAGACGAGAAAATAACGCTCGACAAGGACGTGTTCAGGACGCTTGCGTCCGAAACGAGGGTCGGCATAATAAAATCTCTCGACAAGCGGAGGAAGACCCTCAGCGAGCTTTCCAAGCAGTTCGAGATGTCGGTTTCAACCATAAAAGAGCATCTTGACAACCTCGTCGCGGTTGGCCTCATAGTGCAGATGGACGAAGGCCACAAATGGAAATACTACGAGCTCACGACAAAGGGAAAGGGCATCCTCCACCCCGAGGACAAGAAAGTCTGGATTCTGCTGGGCATTTCTGCGCTGGGAATAATCGTTCTCGGTTTTGACCTCCTGAAGAATTCATTGTTCGGTTTTGCATCCTTCGCGGCTGCCCCCTCGACGCAGATGCTGAGCGAAAAAGCGCTTACTGAAGGCGTTTCAGGCGCTGGCCAGGAAGCAGCCCGAGCCGCTTCTGCGCTGCCGCAGCTTCCTTACCTGCATATAGCAGGGTTTGTGATGCTCGGGATTCTGGCGGCAGTTTCGCTCTTTTATATAAGAAGCAGCAGAAAAAATGTAAGGATATGAGAAAGCATCACTTTTTGTGATAATATTATCACTCTAAATTTTCTCGGCTCGACGCTCAATTTCACTTAACATATCGGGCTAAGAGAAGTCGGCGCTTGCCGCCGATTTGGGTGAAACGAGCCGTTTGCTTGCGAGTGGAACCTTTTAGCCCGTGTTAGGCGTAGGCACTCTTCGAAGTGCCGGAGTTTTGGGTGCCGGATAGCTATTTAAATAGCCAAACTTAAGTAAAATTAGTGATGAATATGGATCTGACAGCAATTATTAAAAAAGGTGAAAAACAGTATGTGGCTCTGTGTCCTGAATTGGATATAGTTAGCCAAGGCTTTACAGTAGAGGAAGCACTTAAAAACATAAAAGAGGCCGTTGGGTTGTATATAGAGGAAATGGGTCTTCCTGAGGGTATTGGTACACAAGAAATGTTAGTTACTAGTTTTGAGGTTTGTCAATATGCCAAAACTGCCAGTTCTGTCAGGGCATAAAGTAATCAAGGCTCTGAACAAAGATGGCTGGATACAAAGAAGGACCAAAGGAAGCCATGTGATTTTGGTTAAGATTATAGACGAGCAGAAGGTAGCACTTGTTGTACCACTACACAAGGAAATCGATAAAGGAACGCTGATTGAAATTATCCGACAGGCTCGATTAAAGAAAGAGGAATTTCTAAAGTTACTATAGGCACCCAAAATTACGCCTAACAAGACCTTAAAACGACGCAGATTTACACGCACGTGGCGAACAAGGATATCAAGAGGGCTCGCGAGCCTCATTTAGCCTTCTATGCTATGGTTTCTGTGCCGTCTTTCTTGTCATCTCCAAAAAATACTCATGTATCCTCGCGTCGTTCGTAAGCTCGGGGTGGAAAGAACAAACGAGGACGTTTCCCTGCCTCGCGAGGACGTGCTCGGAGCCGTGCGAGGCGATCGGCTCGACTTTCTCCCCGATTTCCGATATCTTCGGCGCGCGAATGAAAACGGCATGGAACGGCCTTTCACCCAGTGATGGGACAGCGATATCTTCCTCGAAGCTGTCTATCTGGCGGCCGTACGCATTTCGCTCGATGGCGATGTCGATGAAGCCGAACCTGAACTGTTCGGGGTGGTTGACGATTTTTTTGGCAAGCAGTATCATGCCCGCGCAGGTCCCGAAAATGGGCTTGCCCTGCCCGTAGAATTTCCTTATCGGCCCGACCAGCTTGTGCCTTAAAAGCAGGCGCGTCATCGCCGTGCTCTCGCCGCCGGGGATTATGAGGCCGTCTATTTTCAACAGGTCGCCGGCATTCCTCACCACCATCGCTTTTGCGCCGAGCCTTTCGAGCATTCTCTGGTGTGCGTGGAAATCGCCCTGTAAGCCGAGAACGCCGATAATCATAAAAACAGCCCCAGCCAGCGATTCACCTGCTGCGCGCCTGCATGAAATCGCTTTCTTTCATGGTCGCCATGTCTACGCCTTCCATCGCCTCGCCGAGCCCGCTGGAGACTTTCGCCAGGATTTCGGGCTTGTCGAAATACGTCACAGCGTCGACGATTGCCTTCGCCCGCCTCAAAGGACTGGAAGACTTGAATATCCCCGAGCCGACGAAAACGGATTCCGCTCCCAGTTGCATCATTAGAGATGCGTCCGCGGGCGTCGCAATCCCGCCAGCCGCGAAATTGGGTACAGGAAGTTTGCCTGAGCCCGCGACCATCTTGACTATGTCGAAGGGAACTCGCATCTTCGCGGCCTCGCTCCTCAGCTTCGCGTCGTCAAGCGTGGAAAGCCTTTTGATCTCGAAATTGACGAGTTTCATGTGCCTTACGGCCTCTATTATGTTTCCCGTGCCCGGCTCGCCCTTCGTCCTTATAAGCGCGGCGCCTTCATAAACCCTTCGCAGCGCCTCTCCGAGGTCGCGGCAGCCGCACACGAACGGCGTCTTAAACATGAACTTGTCTATGTGCGCTTCGCCGTCGGCGGGCGTAAGCACTTCGCTTTCGTCAATGTAATCGACGCCTAGCGCTTCCAATATTTGAGCTTCAGCGATGTGGCCTATCCTGCATTTTGCCATGACGGGAATCGAGACCGCCTTCATGATTTCCTTTATCTTGAGAGGGTCCGCCATTCTCGCCACGCCTCCTGCCTTGCGTATGTCCGCGGGGACGCGCTCGAGGACCATGACGGAAACCGCGCCAGCTTTCTCGGCGATTTTCGCCTGCTGGACGCTGACGACGTCCATTATAACCCCGCCCTTCAGCATCTCGGCCAGGCCGACTTTCAGTTTCAGCGTCCCTTTCTCCATAAAAATACCTTATAACTTTCTGCTAAAGCTCTTTCCTAAAGAGCTTTTTGTAACTGAAATTTAAATAAATGTGTCTATCGGCACATTTCTTGCTAGAGCTTCTTTTTTAGAGAAGCTTTCATCCGAGCATCTTCGCCCTTTTCAGGTAAAACCTTGCCGCCTTCTTCAGGAGGGCGTTCCCCTTCGGGGTTACGCTGTAGACCTGCTTCATCCCTTCTTTCGTTTTTACCACGTAACCCCTCTTCTTCAGCGAATAGAGGACCCTGTAAGCGGTGACGTTGCCTGGCCTGAAGCCGAACCTGCGCTCGATTTCCGCGCGCAGCACGTAGGCGTGCATTGGCCTGTCCTTGAGTATCCTAAGCACGTAAGGCCAGAGGCAGTCATACGTGTTGTTCCTCTCGAGCTTCCTGAGCGGCATGTTTTCACAGAATATGATTGTTTTATGTATATAAAATATTTATATACCTTTTTCCAAATATTTTATCAGTGTAAAATAAACTCTTTCGGAAAAAGGGCTTAAGCAGAAAAACGGAAAGGTGATGTTCATGACCAAGGAACTAAGACTGGTTATAGCGGGCGTGGGGAACTGCGCTTCCTCGCTGATACAGGGTCTGTTTTATTATAAGAATGTCGTGTCGAACGACGAGCTTGTCCCCGGGCTGATGCACAACGTCCTCGGCGGGTACAGGATATCGGACATAAAGCCCGTTGCGGCCTTTGACATCGACAGGCGCAAGGTCGGGAAGGATTTGTCCGAAGCGATATTCGCCAAGCCGAACTGCACCAAGGTCTTCTGCAAGGACGTCCCAAAACTGGGAGTGACGGTCATGAGGGGTCCGACGCTTGATGGTATCGCGAACCACATGAAGGATTATCCGGAGGAGAGGACGTTCGTCGTTTCCGATGAAAAACCGGTTGACGTGGCGAAAGTCCTGAAGGAGACCAAGGCCGACGTTCTGATAAACTATATGCCGGTCGGCTCAGAGGATGCGACAAGGTATTACGCGGAATGCGCGTTAAAAGCGAATTGCGCGTTCGTCAATTGTATGCCTTCTTTTATAGCCTCGAATCAGGAATGGGCCAAGAGGTTCGAGAAGACAGGGCTTCCCATCATAGGAGACGACATCAAATCCCAGGTGGGCGCAACAATAGTTCACAGAGTTCTGACTAAACTGTTCTCGGACCGCGGTGTGAAACTTGAGCATACTTATCAACTCAATTTTGGCGGAAATTGCGACTTCTTAAATATGCTCGAGAGGTCGCGGCTGAAGTCGAAGAAGATATCCAAGACCGAATCCGTCCAGTCGCAGCTGCCGGTGAGGATGAAGGACGAGAATATACACGTTGGGCCCAGCGACTACGTCCCCTGGCAGAACGACAACAAGGTATGCTTCATCCGCATGGAGGGCAGGAAGTTCGGCGACGTCCCGCTCGAGCTCGAGCTCCGCCTGTCCGTCGAGGATTCGCCCAATTCCGCGGGCATAGTCATAGATGCGATACGCTGCGCGAAGCTCGCGAAGGACAGGGGAACGAGCGGACCGCTGCTTTCATCGTCAGCTTATTTCATGAAGCATCCACCGCAGCAGTTCCCCGACTCGGTGGCGAAGCAGATGGTGGAAGAGTTCATAAAGGGCGAGAGGGAAAGATAATAAGTATCCGTTCTAAGATTAAACAGGGGATAAAATGGTTCTGTACAGGAAACGCCAGATGTTTTCCGGCCTTTCGATAAAGGTCGGCATGGTCTTTTCGAAGGCAGGCCTCGCTCCCAACCACTGGACCATGCTTGTCATTCTCCCCACGCTCGCTTCGCTCTATTTCATCCTCCAGAGACAGTTCCTGGTTGCGGCGGCCTTTCTGCTGGTTTCCGCCTTCCTTGATTTCGTGGACGGCTCGGTCGCGAGGGTGATGGGGAAGGTCACGAAATTCGGCGCGTATCTCGACACGGTGATGGACAGATACGTGGAAGCCCTCATACTGTTTGGGCTGCTGTTCATCGGCCTGCCTGATTTCTACCTGCCGGCTTACGTGTGGATATTCCTGTTCTTCTTCGGTTCGTTCATGACGACCTACGCGAAGTCCGCCGCGAAGGAGAAGGAGCTTACCGACAAGGAATTGAGCGGCGGCCTGCTGGAAAGGGGGGAACGACTCATCATTCTTTTCGTGGGAATTCTGCTCGCATATTTCAGCCTTTCCTACCTGACGTACACTATCGCGATCCTCGCCGTCCTCACGAACGTGACCGCCCTGCAAAGAATAAAGATAGCGGCGACTTCGGCAAGAAAGAAGATAGGATGAGCGGCTTTGACCGCAATAAATATTTATATTATTAAGACCGATTATTTGTATGGCGGATTTGAAAGAATTCTTAAAACCGACGCCGCTTAAGATTATCCTATTCGTGTTGTTCCCTTTCTTCTTGGCGCAAACGGGATTCATGATATGCGTTATGGCTCCATGTGGCGGCCCCACATTCGGTTTCCTACCGCTTGTTTTCGCCGTTTTCAGCTATGCCGAATCTGGTTTTAGCCCTATTTATCTTGTTGGTGCCATTCCTTCCTATCTGCTTGCATGCGTTTTTGCGCATTTCAGAAACAACAAAGCAGAAACCGGCAAAAGACCGGCAGACATAAAGTCGCTTAACATTTTAATAATTTTACTATCCATAACTCCTTTGGCTATTTTTATTATAGCTGTATTCGGAAGGGCTTATTCCTGTTCTGATTGTTCAGCGTTGGATTGGTTATTTGGATATCCTCAAATATTCTTTTTGATGATCAGCGCATTAGGCTTTGTCTGCTCGTTCTTGCTGATAAAAATGAAGAAAACAGGATTTTGGCTTTCAGTTGCTACAGGAATAATTTCGATTATTGTTTTTTTCTTCATCGGCATTATTTCTTTGTCAGCCAGTCCTATTTGGTATTGGGCAATAGTATTATGGGCATATGTTGTCGGCGACTTGTGGACAAAAAGGAAGCTTTTTGCTTAAAAATTGCTTCCGTAAAGCAGCAGTAACGACCAGTAGAGAAAGGAAGATGGTACAGTAAACGCTTTTAAGATTTTTTACAATGTAATGAATATGCCATACACCACAAGAAAGGCTAAACGGCTTACTTTAATGCTAGCAGAAATTGAAGGGGCCTGTGGAGAGGAATGTATAAGAGGATATGATAATGGTGATTGCGGAATAGGCATAGGTGATTTATGCGGAGGTAAAATTGCTAGAGACAATTTCTTCTTACCTGGCTCGCTGCGGGCGGCTTATGGAATATTCAAACACATGAAAATTCCACCTTCCAGAGCCTAAATCTTCCTGATTCTCCCCGGGCTGGGCTCGTAGCATAAGCCGTCATTGAGAAGCTCGTCCACCGCGCTCTCTATGTCCGCTCCCTTCGCCTTCACCTTCTTAATGAGCTCCGAATACACCATCCCGTCTTTCGATGCGCCGATGATGTCAAGAAGCTGCTTCTTCAGCGTTCCCTTTTCCTTCTCCTTTTTGCCCGCCAGGAACATGTCGACCCATTGTTTTTCAAGGCCGTGCTTTTCTATAAGTTCTTTCCTGAGCTCTTCCGGGTCCTTGCCCTTGTTCTTTTCAAGCAGTTCCTTAGTTTTTTGGAGCCCCCGTTCCTTGTATACAAGCTCAAGCCTCCGGAGGATTTCGAGGTTTGGGTCGTCTATTTTCCTTGCGACTTCGGGTATGATGTACTTCTCGCCCTCGTATTCCCTTATCTTTCCTATGGCGTCGACTACGTCGCCGACGTTGAGCGTGTCGAGCGGCTTGGTCGTCTTGAACGTCTTCAGGCGGATGGTGTCGCTGCCGTCATCGAGCGTAACGGCCGCGTAATTCCCGTCCTCGGCCACGAACTTCGCCACGATTGTCCCCATTATCCTCGCCCGGGACACCTCCTCGCCGGAGGCTATCCTTATCACGCTCGGCTCGAAGCCTTCCTTCTTTATGAACGAGCCGTTCATCAGGTCCCATACGCGTACCTTGCGGGCGGTCTGCCTCGATATCATTTGAAAACCTCATGCTCAATGGAAAATGTTGCAAAGTTTGTTTATTTTTTGTAGTCAAGATATAAAAATGGCGTTTAAACGCGGACGAAATTCGTCAAATCAGTTTCTGGGTGGCCATGATTATCGATATAACGAAGACTACCATGGCGATGGCTATTACTGCATAAAGCAGGGGCTTGTCATTCGCAAAACCCCATGGTATCGGGCCTATGAACCCGCCGACCGCGACCTTCGCCTCGCCCTTGCCGGCGCCCAGAAGCGAACCTATTATTATCAGCGCGATGCCTGCGAAAACTACGACAATGCCGATGGTTACCAGCTGTTCCATGATTAAATATCGCAAAGCCGCTTTTAATCTTTTTTGTACGGCAGAACTTTGAGCGGAAGCCGGGAATGAACAAAGCGAATGACGCCGGCTCCTTTCAATGCATTAAACATCGATTTGTCAACGCAGCTAATGCCCGCCTTGTAACAGCTTGCGTTTGATGCATTGTTCGATTAAGCCTTTTTGAAAAAGGCTTACATCACCGATTCCAGCGTCTCCATGCTGAACTTCGTCTCCGAGCAGCCGTTCTTTATCAGGGGGACGGACTGGAAAGGAATTTTGTTCAGCTCAAGAAGCTTGGCCGCGAGCTTCACTTCCTCGCAGCAGGCCACACCCACGATGCCGTCATATTTGTTGGCCGACAGCAGCTTACTAACGCACGAGCCTCCCGGGAGGATATAGATGTCGTATCCCTTCTTTTTCGCGAACGCCGTTGCTTTGTTGACGCCGCAGTCGGGAGAGCATTTGCGACATTGATAGTATGACATTTCCTTGTTGAATTCGGCCTTGCACCTCTGGTCCATGAACTTCCTGGAGCAATGCGGCAAGAGAAGGGCGCGCTTCCTTGTCATTGAAAAGCGCTCTTTCTGCGTCAGGTTCTTTATGTAAGTGTCCATGAGGTCCTCTACGATCATCAGAGCTTCGGACACGGGAAGTCCGGTAAGTTTGTGGACCTTGAATTTCTCCATCAGCTTCCTTGAGCTGCTGCCGAGCTTGTGGTGCAGTTTGTTTCTTTCCGAAAACTTCGCCAAGTCCCTGAAAAAGGACCGGGAAAACTTGGAAAGATCGAAAGTGAAGCCGTACGCCATTTTCGCACTGTTAATTAATTGTACTCAGATAAATAAATTATTTGCCGGCTTATTTGCCGAACCTTCTATCCCTCTGCCTGAATTCCTCCATTATGCCGTCGAACTCCTTTGTCGAGAAATCGGGCCACAGCGTATCGCTGAAAAACAACTCTGCGTATTCGGCCTGATAAAGCATGAAGCCTGAAAGCCTCCTCTCGCCGCCTGTTCTTATGATAAGGTCCAGCGACCTCGGGACCATGAGGAATTTTTCGAACATCCTTTCGGATATTTGTGTCATTTTCTTGAACAGCGACCTCTCATGTATCTTTTTCGCGAGATTCGCGGCGGCCATCACTATCTCGAACTTCCCGCCGTAGCCCAGCCCGATGTTAAGCCGTATTTCGCCGTGTTCCCTGTTCATTTCAGCTGATCTGGCTATCGCATCCTTGAGCGACTGGGGCACCTCATCGAATTTCGTCCCGAAGAAGTTCACCTTTATGCCCCTGTCTTTCAGGCTTTTCTTGTCTTCCAGCATACTGTCTATGAGGTTTTCTACCAGATCGAACACCCTTTTCTTGTCCATGTAGTCTCTCTTGAAGTTCTCGGTCGACATCGCCCATATCGTTATCTCCGTAATCTCCGGGTGATTTTCCAGAATATGGTATATCATCTCCTTCGCCTTTTCGCCGGACTCTCTTCCGTCCCATGAAGGTGGTTTCCCGTTTGTGATTCCCCATCTCCTGCTGCCGTCGGGGATTATGCCAACATGCAGGCCTCTGTTTTTCATGATAGCTTTTTGCTGCGATATTTTATAAGCTCTTCAGAAGTGGATTTGACGAAAACTATTATTTTCCGAACCTTCTATCCCTTTCGCCGAACTCTTTTACCGCGCCGAAGAAATCCTTTTTCTCGAACTCAGGCCAGAACTTGTCAAGGAAAACCAGTTCCGAATACGTCGACTGGAACGGAAGGAAATTGGAAAGCCTCCTTTCGCCGCCGGTTCTTATTATCAGATCCGGGTCAGGGAAGCCGTTGGTCCAGAAATAACCCCTCAGCATTTCCTCGTTTATCGCCGAAGTTTTTATCCTGTCAGTTCTGGCGTCCTCGGCCATCCTTTTCGCGGCATCAACTATTTCCTGGCGCCCTCCGTAGGCAATAGCCAGATTAAGGTAGTAATCTGAGTATCTTTTGGTTTTCTCGGAAGCCATGACCATGTCCTTCTGCAGGTCCTCAGGAAGCAGGTCCAGCCTGCCGAAGAACCTTACCCTCACTTTGTTTCTATGAACTATATGTCTGTTGTCCGTGAGTATACCCTTTATTTCCTTGCGTGCAAGGCCAAACAGATAATCGAGCTCCTTCTTCGGACGCTTCTCAAGGTTTTCGAGGGAAAGCAGATAAACGGTTACGACTCTCGTGCCGAGCTCTTTGCACCAGTCCAGTATGTCCTTTATCTTTTCAACGCCCCATTCGTGCCCTTTCCAGGGCTTTTTCAGCAGGCGCTTCGCCAGCCTCCTGTTGCCGTCAGGCACGATTCCCACGTGCTCGGGTATCTTGAGCATGAAAACCATCTTAATTACTGTTTTTAGGCCTTATAAGAATTTATGGTTCGATATAAATAAATATCCTTAAAAGGCTTTTTTGGTGTTTCAATGAAGTTCGAGCTGCACTGCCATTCGTGCTACTCAAAAGGCATGAAGATCGCGGCGGAGGGGATACCTAACCCCCGGGAAATCGTAAGGCATGCGAAGTCCATTGGCCTTTCCGGCATCGCCATAACCGACCACATGACAACGGAAGCCTGGAAGGCTGCTTCGGAAGAGGCGAAAAGGCGGGGTATCCTGTTCATTCCGGGGGTTGAACTGCAGACCACGGCAGGCCATCTGATAGCGCTGGGAATCGGCGAGGCGGTGGAAAACTGGCTGGATTTCGAAGAAGCCGTGGGCAAGATACATGACGCCGGAGGGATAGCCATAGCCCCTCACCCGTTCGACATACGCGGCGAGGGCGTCAGGAACCTTGCCTTCAGGGCCGATGCCGTCGAAATCTTCAACTCCCTCGGCATAGACCTCGTGGGCAACAGGCTGGCCTCCTCGAAGTTCAAAAACCTGCAAATCCCGAAAGTCGTCGGCTCTGACGCGCACACGCTGGCCATGCTTGGCCGCTCCGTGAATGTCATGGAAGCGGAGGACATCGATGCCGTCCTTGAAAGCATAGTCAAGGGCCGCGTACGTTTCGAAACAAGCTACGTTCCCATGGACGACGTCATAAGCTGGGCACGGGAAAGGCTGGCCGGTTCGCGCGAAGAGGTGCTGGACTACATAGAAACGCATTACCGGCAGCCAAAAGCATGGCTTTACAAAAAGCTTCTCAAGAAATTCATGGCGACCAGCAACGCGCCCTGGAAGGCCCTCGCGGAAATGAGCCTGCAGGCGGTCAGATTATACGGGTTTGCGAAGGCATCTTCATTTCCGGGTTTAAAGCCTTCATTTCACGAAAAGTACGAACTTCACTACTAGGATTATCAGTATCAGCAGGACTATCAGGGCGAGCAGGAGAACCTTTCCCGAGTTTCCTTTCAGGCCCGTTATCAGCCCTGTCGGAACGTTTGTTTCGCTCGCGTTCCCGGCTTCGGGCATCACGCCCACGCCAATCCTGAAAGCAAAGCCCTGGGATTCGAAGTTTTCCGCCCTGGCCTTCATTACGGCGCTGTACGTGCCATTCGCGATTTCGTAGCCGGGCGAGGCGTAAAGATAAACGCTGGTCTCTTCTCCTGCATCGAGCGAAACGTTGCCATCGCTCAGGTGCACCCAGTCCGGTCCCTGAAGCCCCAGGGTGTAATTGCCCGGTTTCTCGCTTTTGTTCTTTAGCTTGACCGCGATCGCTATACCCTTCCCGGGATCGACCGTGCTCATGGCCCCTTCGCTCGAAATTTCGATGTTGTAGCACGAGCCCTCCGGTTTCACATTGATGGACGAAACAGCTTCGCCGTAAACATAACTCGAATTCAGTACCAGCGTAAGGTTATGCGCCCCTTCGCCGAGGCCGCTGGTTTTAAGCCTCGCGGACAGCGTCTTAAGCTCGTTTGGCGCCAGGCTCAGGCCGATGAAGCCCACGTTCTCGCCTTCGATGCTCAGCGTGTAATTTTCAGCGCTCAGCGTGTAATTTTCAGCGTAATCGCCGGTGTTTTTCGCGGTTATGGTATAGTTTATTTCGTCCCCCGGGCACACGCTCGAAGCCTGCGGGCTTACCGCCAGTTCCGCAGAATAGCATTTCTTAACGGCTAGCTGAGCGGAATTCTGGTCGGTTACGTTCGCGCCCCTGGCAATTACCGTGGCCAGACTTTCCCCGGTCTCTGTCTGCTTCGTGTCTATATTCAGGGTGAGTTCCTTTACCTCCCCTGCGTTCAGGCTAACCCTGTTGCTTCCAAGCACGCCGATATTCGACTGCAGCTCATACGAGTCAGAAACCATTCCCGTATTCTTGACCGTAACGTTGAATCCAACCTGCACTCCCTTGCATACTTCCTGCTTTGCAGGAGAAACAATAACAGCCACGCCTTTGCATTCTTTCGCCTCAACGCTGACGGTGACGCTGGAATTCAGTTTCGGATAACTGTGCGAGGTTACGATGACATCGAACTGGCTTCTGCCTTTCTCGCCGGGGTTTGCAAGCAGGTCGACGTTCCTCTGCCCGCCCGGCAATATCGTTACGTTGACAGGCCCGAATATGACCCAGCCGGGAGCCTGTATAGAATAGATATCGGCCGCGGTCCCGGTGTTCTTTATGCTGAGGATGATTTTGGACGCCGTGCCCAGGCATGACGACGCTTCTTTCGGCTCTATGCCTGCCTGGAAGTCGTAGCATTTTTCGACGGTGAGCTGGGTGGATTTCTCGTCCTTTGCGTATGACGACTTCGACGCCGCCGTCACGGTTATCTTTCCGCTCGCCTGCGGGGAAGCCACGTTGAAGGAAACGTCCTTCTTCTTCCCTGCGTCGATTTTAACGTTTTCCCTGTACAATTGGGCCCCCCATGAGCCGGAAGCGGCGATTTCGAATTCCTCGCTTTCCTTGCCGTTGTTCGCGACGCTGAAGGCGTACTGGAATTCGGAATCCGCGCATATGTCTATTGCCGGGGGCGCTTCTATCGTCGCGTCGTGGCACCTCAGGACTTCGACCTCTATGCTCTTGTAGGCTTCATCAGCTCCTGTTTTTGCCTTGACTTTCACATCGTAAGTTCCCGGCGGGACAGCGGGAGGATTGATCCAGAACGTCACTTTCTGGGCCTCGCCCGAAGCCAGCATGATACCCGATGGATCACAATCAGGGCAATACGGTATGAAGCCGTTGTCCGGGATTTTCCACCCCTGCGGCATCTCGAGTGAGAGGAAATACGTATGCGTCACGTCATCGTTGTTCGAGAGCACGAGCTCCAGCGTTTCGGTGGAGCCGGGGCATCTCACCACCCTCTCTTCCGAAAGGCCCATGCCCACGTTCGAATATGCGCTCGCGACGCCTGCGAAAGAGGCAAAACTAACAAAAAACACCAGCAAAACCGCTACAGGCAACATTCCCGCGGACATCTTCATCCACAAACCACCATCGTAAAGCTAAACTTACAGATTTGAAACTTGAAACTACAAGTTAATCATATTTTATAAACTATATGGTGGTTAAATTTTTAAGTCTATTGTGTTCACAGGTTAAGCGATAGTTAAGCGATAAGCGGCGAAAAACGGATATTAAACAGAGATCAGACGTAATTTTGCATCCCGGAACTCATCCCGGAACTTTTCCCGGAACTTTTCATTTCGTACAAACAGCGCAGCTCACGCTCAGAAAACTTCAGATGCCAAAGAGGGCCTAAATCATCAGATGTGAAGATGTCATCGATGATACGTTCCTCCCTATCCGCATCTACCACTCCGCCACCACCTCTAGATTTCTTTAATGCTAAAATCCTGTCAAAAGCAGGAAACATGGAAAATATTCTAACGGCGCGATCATCGTCTCTTGGATACAAATCAGGAAAGAGGGGATTAACGGCATGACCATCGCCTCGTGGACACTCTTCACAATACAGATCAACTATCACTGGATATCGACGTGAGGAGACTGGCAATAGAAATTTTCCAACATAGCGTCTTGTATCGGGTGAAGTCCTACAAAGCGTCGTAGCCGCCGCAGCTATTGCGGCATTCCCGGCAAAATCGTTTCCCATAGTGTTCCCTCTCTTCTTGCGCCATGTGGATTATCGTTCCTTATTTATTCTTAGATTTATTATTAGAAATCCCCGCCGCGTTTGGGGTAGTAGTGCCCGTCCGTGTACCTGCCCGTAAACCATCCTGCCTGCAAATGCACGTGCCCGTTTCCGGCCTTTCCAGCCACGGGCGCGACAACCGGCGGTTTAGGGACATAGGTTGCGGCGGCTGCCTTCGCCATCCTCTGTGGCGGCTGCGGCGGTTTCGGGATCGGGCGGCTTGAGTTTGCGGGATAAGGGCCGTAATCGGGCGCATTTCGCTCACCGTACACGTGGTCTTCGTACGTTTTCTTCTTCATGCTTCCGGCGGCAAAGTACAGGGCCGTGAGCACCGCAAGGACGGCCAGAATAACCAGGCCCGCGAGCCAGTTGCTCTTCAGGGCGCTCACCATGCCGGTTCCGATCCCTTCCATTCCCCCTTCCTGTGTGGCACCTGGGGCTGCATAAAGCGCGATGCGCTGCTCAAAGATCCTGTTGCCGGTCTTGACCGTGACCGTAAAATTGTAATTGCCCGTTGCCTTGGGCACGATATAGATGAAGACGGTCTTGCCGTCCTTCACTTCGACTTCCTTCGGATAGCTGGCCCATCCATCGGGCAGCCCTGAAACCGAGATGTTGAACTTCGCCTGGACCGGGCTTTCAATGTAAACGGATACGACATTGCCTTTTTGCGTTTCTATGTCGAGCGAAGCCGGCGTTATCCTTACGCTCGTCTCCGTGATCCCGTCTGCTGCAGCCCCGCCAGCCTGCCCCGCCGGAACAAAGCCCGATGAGGTAAGCGGGAAAACGCTTATTTCCGTGGACCTGCTCACGCTGCTTCCGCACGATGCCATGCGGCTTTCGATCATGACCTTGTGGGTTCCCACGGAAAGCGGGAATTCGAACCTTTTCGATGCCTTTTCCGACGAAGCGAGATGTTTGGAATACTCGTCCTTGAGCGAGCCGTCGACATAAAGTTTCATGCTGAGCGTTCCCGATTTCCCGGTGTTCTCCGCTTCCATCTCCGCCCATCCGTTGCTGCCTTCCATTATGTAGGTAATATAATCGAATCTCTTCACGCTCAGGCCGCACCCTGCTCCCTGGGCTGCGGAGCCGCCCGCGGTTGTCGTTGCGGAAACGAAGTTATGATTCCCATCATAGACTATCGCCTCGCATTTTATGACGTCGTCCGGGTTTGTTTTCAAGTTTATCCCCGAGCTTGCCTCGTCGTTCCTGCCCTCTATGCCGTCCCTTTCCGTGGACAGGAGTTCGTCGTTGAAATACCACTTGAATCTCACGTATTCCAGATCGCTGTCCTTGTCGAACGCCTGGACCTTGCATTCGAAGTTCACGTAATCAGTCTGAGGATTCTTCACCAGGCTGAGGTCGTCTATCGCCGGGTCGTTGTTCCCGTATCCATCATACCCATATCCATAGTAATACTGACCATAATAATCCACGTATATCGTGACCGGGTTGCTCCAGTCCGATTCCGTGCCTTCGTCGTTCTTTACCTTCAGCCTTGCATAATACGTTCCCGCTGCCGAGTAAGCATGGTAGGCATAGGGCGTCGCGTCCGGCAGCCATGCGGACACCTGCCCGTCGCCATAGTCGAACTCGTACTGGGTTATCTCCACTCCGTACCGGTCGTACGAATTCGAGCCCGAAAACTGGATCGTCTCGTTGCCGGCAACGTACTGCTTGCCCGCGGTCAGGACCGCGACAGGCTTCTGGACAGCGTAAGGCGAGGAGGGTGAATAGTAAGGCTGGTAGTAATAATAAGGGCCGTACGCCGCACCGCTGAAGCCAGCCACCGTTCCGACCATTACCGGACTGGAGTCCGCGCTGCCATGCGCGCCGTTCGTGCCATAGGCGTTCGCCCTGCACTTTACCAGGTCTCCATCGTGCGCCTGGCCTGCGCCAAGCGTGTCCGAAGCGGTGTCGCTGAAGCCTGTCACCTGCTTCGCGGCAGACCTTACGACATGTTCGTTGACGAGCCATTCGAATACAACATGATTAAGATTATCATCCGTGTCCATCGCTAGGATGGAACACGTCAAATCTTGTTGAGGGTTGGGGTGTCTTGGGGTTATGTCTACGTAGGATATTTGTGGCAAAGAATTAGACACAATACTTCCTACGCGGACAGCATGATTCGCTGTTGCATACGCCCTGTCGAAATCGTATGCCTTTGCCTCGCAATTAACGTAGTCATTTATCTCTTTTCGCCCGTCGAAAACATCGGAAGCCGCGGCATAAGAGCCGTAGGCCAGCTTGTTGGCCTGCCTCGCGAGAGCGCCGTTCACGTACCACCTGAAATCAACATAATCAAGGTTCCCTTCCGCGTCGCTCACGCTCACGGAGCAGGTGAGGGGAGCATACCTCCCGGGGTTTTCCGGCGTGACCGCAATCGAATTGATTGCGGGCGGGCTGTTCGGCGCGGCGCCCGCGGCCGAGACCAGAAAAATTGACACGAGTATGAAAACCGGAATCATAAGCATTTGCCGGAAGTCGTAAGTTGGCATATTTGGCATACGATCACCTCAAGCACCTCAGTTCTTCTCCTTCATGAGCCATATCATCAGACGTTTCTCTATGTCGTCCAGATTCCTCAGGAGGTACAAAGGATTCATTCAAACACACCCTCAATCTCCGCTCTTCAGGCCTTTCAGGCCCTTCAAGCGTTTTTAATTATTTTCAGGCTATTTTAAATTTATTCGCACATTTTTACTATTTGTAAGTGATAATTTATTGAATCCAGGGTTTATAAAGCTTTCGGAAGAGGGGAGGGTTTACGAGGCTGAAAATGCCGTTGTCTGACGTTTTATAAATTACCGAGTGTTAAGGATATTTATAAAATATTTATAAATTTCATCCTAAACTATCAACATGTTTAAAAAATCATGGGCTTTGATAATATTTACAATTTTTTTATTGCTTGCTTTGACGGTGTCCTTCCTTTTTATTCGCCCCGGCAAGATAGCAAAAGATTACAATGTGATAATAGTATCCATAGATTCCCTCAGAGCTGATCACCTAGGCTCTTATGGTTACTCTAGAAGCACCTCCATCAATATCGATGAATTTGCTTCCAATGCGATATTGTTTGAAAACGCAACGACACAAGGGGGGTGGACCATTCCAAGCTATGTCTCTCTTTTTACATCGACCTATCCAAGTACTCACGGGGTTTCCAGTCAGAAGAGCAATATTTCAGAGAAACAAAAAATGCTCGCGGAAATTTTGAAAGGATACGGGTATGAAACCGTTGCCTTTGCGGAAAATCCAGGGGTTGATCCAATAATTGGATTTGACAGGGGGTTTGATGCCTATCACTTCAGATTAAACGAAAATCATACTTATCAGGATCTGAAAATTAACTGGACGAAATTTGAAATGACGGACATAAAAAATTTCTTGAAGGAAATGGGAAACGAGAAATTTTTTCTTTTCATCCAGCTTGAAAGCGTCCATAGCCCTTACCTTCCTAACGCTCCCTATGACGCGCTTTTCGATCCCGATTACAACGGTTCCATGCCGACTACCGAAGATTTTTACAAGATTTATTACGGTTTGTGTGAAAGTGACAAAAAACTTTGCAGAGCCTCACTCGAGTCTCTCTTTTGGCTGCTTGCCGACAATCAGCCGAGTTCGCTCATAAGCGAATACATGGGGAATAGGGGACAAATTAGTTATATTCAACACTTGAGGGATAATAAGATTAAGGTATACAACCATGATCATATAATTGCATTATATGACGGAGCAATAAGGGAAGTCGACGATTTCTTCGGGGAATTTCTGAAAGAGCTGGAAAGGGATAATCTGATGAACAAAACCATCGTCATATTCACGTCAGATCACGGGGAAGAATTCTATGAGCACGGCGGTTATATCCATTCGGGAGGACATGTGGAGATAACCCACGTCCCGCTTATAATCAAATACCCAGGCATGCCGGAAACGGGGCTAAGAATAGGAACCGATGCCAAGTTAATAGATGTCATGCCAACCATTTTTAACATTTTAAACCTGTCCGTGGATGAAAACATCGAGGAGCAAATGCAAGGCAGGAGTCTTGTTCCCGTTATTGAAAACCGCGAAACTACTGCTGAAAGGGATGTATTTTCGGAGTCTAACATCCTCGGTTCTTTTAAAAAGTCCATCACATCAGGAAAATGGAAATTGATACATGACATGAAAACCGGTAACAGCGAGCTTTACAATCTGGAAGAAGATCCGGGAGAACAGCATAACGTGATTGACAAGTACCCCGAAATAGCCGGTGATTTGAAAAAGCGCCTTTTTTCGTTTATAATGGGAAAGGGGAATAACTCCTAAAGTCAGGGTCATAGCATGAAAAAAAATCGCAGGAAATATGTCCTTGCAGGAATTTCTTTGATATGTTTAATCACCTTTTCGGTTTTGTTGTTGCAGATGTATGTGAAGCCAGTCGAAGATTTTTCAATGGAGTATAACGGAAAAAGCTACAATGTTATCGTGGAAAAACCAGAAGTAAACAAGGAAAAATATCCTCTCGTAATTTACCATCACGGGGAAGGGTTCGAGACCATTGAACCGTTTGAACTGCGTGAAATTGCCAAGAGATTTGCAAAAGACGGATTTCTCGTATGGATTCCTGAAAGGACCCCATGGTCCCCTGAAAGGACACTGGATACTTTATCAGAAACAGAAGGGATCGGGAAAAGGATAATGGACATGGCTTTAAACGATTCAAGCGTGGACAAGAGGAATATCAACTTAGTCGGCTTCAGTCTGGGCTCCTGGGCATTTCTAAAGGGAGAAGGGCTTGATGAAAAGGTAAGATCTATAAGCTTAATAGGTTTTGGCGCTCCTTTCTACGATACTTTATTGTACGACAAGGTTTTCAGCCTCGTCAATAACGGAAGTTTTGACAATTTACCTGGCAATGTGCTAATAATGGTTTCAAGGGAAGACCAGATTGTAAATATCGCGGCAGCTGAAACCCTTCGCGAAAAAATTGCACAGACTGGCAAAAAGGTGGATTGCGTGGTATACGAGGAAGGAGACCACCTGAGCATGACAGGAAACAATAAATATATTTATGATGTAATAAGATATCTTCAAGGCGAGAAGATAGATACCGTAGATCATATTGAACTTAACAACGATATAATAAACAAGTGGGAAAGGGTATGGAAAACGGGTTATTGGTAAAGATTTTGTTGCTGGCCGGAATTGTAATCGTTGGTGGTATCTTTGTGCTCGTCTTGGAAAAAGCGAACATTTCTTCCGTCCCGGATTTTAAATGCAGCGACTGCAACGTGATATTCGTATCTTTTGACGCTCTGCAGGCCAGTCACGTTCACAATCTTGGTTATTTCAGGGACGTGACCCCCACCATAGACAAAATGGCATCCCAGGGATTTAATTTTGTGCAGGCCATTAGCGTTTCATCGTGGACAGTGCCATCGAGCATGACATGGTTCACCGGGGTCTACCCTTCTCAGCACAAGGTTGTAAACAAGTATTCAACATACAGCAAGGATGAGAAGGTAATATCCAATTTAAAGAAGCTTTCTCCCAACATGGTTACCCTTGCTGAGGTGCTGAAAAAAAATGGCTATGCGACAGGAGGATTCACCGGCGATTCCGGTGTCAGCGGAGTTTTTGGATTCAATGCAGGATTCGACGTGTATTTCGACAATACGCCGCCATTTTCAGGCATGGAGCTCAGCTCCCCGAAAGCCCTGAACTGGATCACGGAAAACAAAGACAAGAAGTTCTTCCTGTTTTTGCATGGCTATGATTCCCACGGCCAGTACGTGCCTCCTGACGGGTTTGATTACAGATTTGCGGACCCCGGCTATAACTGGAAATACAACGGAAGCCGCGAACAGCAGGCCGCTTTGAGGGAGCTGGGCCTGCAGCAGGGATATTTGAACCTTTCCAGTGATGACGTGAAATTCTGGAGGGCAGTTTACGACGAGAAAATACAGAGGGCTGATGCCAAGTTCGCGAAATTCCTGGAAGAGTTTGAGAAGCTTGGGCTGATGAACAAGACCATATTTGTCCTTACGTCCGATCATGGCACCGAAGTATATGAGCATGGAAAGTTCGACCATGGATTTTCATTGTATGATGAATTGGTCCACGTACCGCTTGTTATCGTTTTGCCGGGTTCGAATGAAGGCAAAATCGTCGGCAGCCAGGTAAGAAACCTGGATATAATGCCCACAATTCTGGATTTATTGAACATAAATGTTGACAGGTCTGTCAAAAACCAGATGGAGGGCGTCAGCCTCGTTCCCCTGATGAGGGGAGACAATTTGAACCTGGACGCTTTCGTTGAGACAGACTACAGGCAGTATACATACAAGAGGGCAATCAGGACCAATGACGGCTGGAAATTCATTTATTCCATGGAAAATGGCCGGAAAGAGCTTTACAACATAAAAGATGACCCGCAAGAGTTGAACAATCTGGCCGATAAGGAACCGGAGATTTCTGCAGAATTGCAGCAAAGGTTGTTCGATCATATCAAACAAATGGGGCAGGATCCCACTAAAAAATGGGAAGTTGGTTGTAATCCTGTTTATCCTACCCAGTGCCAATGAAAAAAGAATTTTAAAAATGCTCTTTTTGCAGCCAAGATCACGCACGTATAAAGCTTTCGGGCAAAAATAGAATATAAATCTATTGAACAAACGCGTTAAGAATAGCATAAAGTGTTATGATGCTGAAACTGATATCCCCCCTGATGAAGGCAAAAATGTACAGAAGATTCTGCAGGCCGAGCGTTCCCTACAAGATAAACCTGCACATAACCTATTCGTGCAATTCCAGGTGCAAAACCTGCTTCATCTGGAAGAGGTATGCGGATAAGCCTTCGATGAGGGAGAATGAGTTGAAGACGGGACAATGGAAAGAGTTTTTTGAAAAACTGGGGGATAAGCTCTATTGGCTTTCGATATCCGGCGGTGAACCCTTATTGCGGGACGATTTGGCTGATATATTTTCATCCGTAAGCACGAAAAATTTGTGCGTGCTGAGCATCAACACGAACGGCCAGCTTCCGGAAAAAACATGCAAAGTCATGAAAGAAATCCTGGACATATTGCCAGGCAACGTCAGGGTATTTCTGGCCGTCAGTCTTTTTGGCCCTGAAGAAACTCATGATTTCGTCTCCGGCAGGAAAAATGCCTTCAGAAAAGCGGAAAAAACTTACGATAGATTGAAGCTTCTCCGGCATGGGCACAAGAATTTTTATGTCGATAGGGAATTGGTCGTTAACAGGCATAACTTGAACGAGATACCTGAAATCGTGAATGAGATGAACAGAAAGAAAATCCCCCTTACGCTGACATTTGCCCAGGAATCCGATTACTATGATAACATGCATGCGGACGTCGGTTTCTCTGACGAGGAGAAGGTGATGATAGGCGAAATGCTAAAAAACCTGCAAATTCCGGTATACCAAAAAGAGCATGTCATCAAAAGAAGGTTCCAGGAAATTGCCGTTCAATTTTTCAGAAACGGAAAAATGCCCAAATGTTATTCTTCGTGGTCTTCCGTGAGGATAGACCCTTACGGGAATGTCTATCCCTGCATCATGAAGAATGAAGTCATAGGAAATCTGGCTGAAAATGGCATGGACCTCGAGAAAACGATAATGGGCAGCCAAAACCTCCGGAAAATCCAGAAGGCGATAAAGAACGGGGAATGCTCATGCTGGACGCCATGCGAAGCCTATCAGGGCATAGTCCAGAGCCTGCCTCTCGACATTCAGGCCCTCAAAATGCTTTCCAGAAGAATCAGGAAGAGTTAACCATCCTTTTAATTTGCCGTTTCATTGCCTTCAATTTTATAGAGAGTTATGCATCCCTTTTTTTCAAGAACCTTCATTGCATATTTATTTTCAAGAGTTTTGAGGACCGGTTTTTCAAATCCAAAAAGGGTGTGCGGACAGATCGTTTGATCCACAGATAAATAGAATGCTTGTTTATTTCCGCATGCAGCCAAAGAAGATGTGCTGATATTTTTATCTGGCAATAGTATTTTCATGGCGTCCACGGGAAATGCGTTGAAAACATCCGAATGGGTATTCTCGAACAGCAGGCAGTCGTTATCGCCGATGTATTTATTGCCCAAATAAATTATGCTTTCGATAAGGCAGTCGTTGCCTGCTTTGGGGGCAAAGACGTTCGTGTACGCCTGAAAAACAAGCGCTATCAGGAAAAGCGTCACCAAAATACCGGAATATCTGATTGCCGGGGTTATCTTCAGCAAACCCCTGTTTTCCACGATTCCATCGATATGGTCTTTGGCCCTTGCGATGCCATAACCCATCAGAACCGCCAGCGTAGGCTGGAGCTGCAGCTGGTACAATTGTGTGCTGTTATAGATGGTCATCCACCAAAGGCCAAAGAACAGGAAAAAGCCCGCGGCCAGCAGACTGAGGTAGAGGACGCCGCGCTCCTTGCGGAGAAATAAAAGGGAGAACAGCAGGAAGAAGTAGAGAATTGGCGGATAGAATTTTGATGCCGTCAGGTTATCAGAAAGATGTTTCTGGACGTTTGTTACGATATAGGCAGGCGAAGCGACGTACGGACGCTCGTTATAGTGCGGATCCCTCAGCGGGCCGTATATGTCATATCCGACCATGTAATAATAGCTGGCCGGTATCATGAACAGCAGGAACACGGCAATCGGAATTCTCAGTTCCTTGAGCTTGAGCTTCCTCCTGTTGAGGAAGAAGCCTGCCGCAAACAGCAGGAAGAACGTCGTGGCATCCGTCCTGACGCTGAGCGAGAACACGGCAAGCAGGGCGAACAGGATGTACATGTTCCTCTTGTTCAGGTCCAATGAAATGAGGTAAACGAGGACGGTAAGCGTGAAGAAGAATACTGCGGTCACCTCGCTTGCGTTCAGCTTTGCAAAGATAATGGGCATCGGGAAAAGGGAATATACAAGCGCGGAGAACAGCGCCGCGTCCTCCCTTTTGAAAAGGACGTAGGCAAGAAGGAAAACCATGAGGATGGTCAGCGAGCTCATTACAAGGTTGAAATAATAAACGACGCTGTAGTTCTGACCGAAGAAGAAAAAGCCGATTGCCATGAGGAGGGAGTAGGCTTTGGGGTGGCCCAAATCCCTCACGTATTGATTCTCCAGCATCTCCGTGGCTGTTTTCACGTAATTGAAGCACACTCCGGTCTGGTTGCTGCATCCCGGGGAACTGAACCTCATGTAAGAGCCTAAAATCAAGATGATGATGAAGACCAGCCATGCGTGTTTCCTTATTTTTTTGAACGGAGCGGTCACGTCCCTTCTGTTTATGGCAAAAAGCATGCAGATTAAGACAAAGTTGATGAGCAATACGTAGAACAAGCTGTTTGACATGAATCCTCTGAAATAAGGTAACAGAAAATTCGAGAAATCAAAAATCATAATCATAAGTTTATTGTTTAAATATAAAAAATTATAAAATTCTGTTAACTATTGACACCCCCAACTTCGTAGAGAATAACGCACCCTTTTTTTTCAACAACATTTATCGCATAGTTACTTTCAAGACTGGTGAAAAGCGGTTGTCCGGTTCCAAAAAACCTGAGGCAATCCTTTGTCTGATTCACGTATAAATAATATGCCTTCCTGTTTCCGCATCCAGATAAAGACGTGGCAAGATAGTTATTATGCAATAATATTTCCATGGTATTCACGGGAAAATATTTGTCGCTTGGCGGGGGTACATTCTCGAACAGCAGGCAATCGTTATCGCCGATATGCCTGTTGCCTAAATAAAGTATGTTTTCGATGAGGCATTTCTGATGCACTTCAAGGGCAAAAACATTCGTTGACACGTGGAAAACAAGCGCTATCAAAAATAATGTTACGAGAAGCTCTGCATATTTAACCACGGTTGTTGTCTTCAGCAAAAACCTGTTTTTGGTGGCATTTCCCATGCACTCCTTCGCTCTCGATATGCCATAACCCATCAGAATCGCCAATGTTGGCTGGAGCCCCAGCTCGTATGGTTTCATGTCGCCGTAAATAGTCCTCCACCAAACGCCATACAGCAGGAAAAAGCTTGCTGCCAGCACAACCATATAGGCAACACCACGTTCCTTAACAAAAAATAAAAGCGAAAACAAGAGGAAAATGTATAAAACGATTGGGTAGAAGTCGGGTGCAATCAGATTGTCGGAAAGAAGGCGTTGAACGTTTGGTAACATATATTCCAGGGAAGCAAAATAGTGGCGCTCGCTGTAGGGATGGCTTTCTGAAGGACCATAAAGTTTAGCGCCGAATACATAATAATAACTGGCCGGTATCATCAGCATCAAAAAAATAACAACGGGAATTTTCAGCTCCTTCATGCTGATGTCTTTTCTGTTCAGGATAAATCCCAGCACGAACAAAGGTATGAATATTGAAACGTCCGTCCTTGCATGAAGCGAAAAAACCATGAGGAGAAAGAACAGAGTGTAAATATTCCTCTTGTTGGCGCTTAATGAAATTAAATATACGATTATGGTCAGGACAAGAAAAAATGTGGATGTTGTCTGGCTTTCATTCAGCTTGGCATAGATAATGGACATCGGGAAAAGCGAATATATTAGAGTTGAGAACAGCGCCGCGTCCTCCCTTTTGAAAAGGACGTAGGCAAGAAGGAAAACAAGGAATATGGTCAATGAGCTTATCATCAAATTAAAGAAATAAACGACGTTGTAGTTCTGGCCGAAGAAGAAAAAGCCGATTGCCATCAGGAGGGAGTAGGCTTTGGGATGCGCCAAATCCATCACATGTTGTGTTTTCAGCATCTCTTTGGCCGTTTCCACGTAATAGAAACATGCCCCAGATGCGTCACCACACCCGGGCGAAGCGAACCTGAGATAAGATCCAAGGATAAAAATGACGATGAACACGAGCCACGCGTGTTTCCTTATTTTTTTGAACGGAGCGGCCATGTCCCTTCTGTTTATGGCAAAAAGCATGCAGATTAAGACAAAGTTGATGAGCAATACGTAGAACAAGCTGTTTGACATGAATCCTCTGAAATAAGGTAACAGAAAATTCGAGAAATCAAAAATCATAATCATCAATTTATTGTTTAAGAATATAATGTTAATTTGAGTAGGATAAATCCATAAATCCACCATCACTTATAAATCACTTTTCCCAAAATTCTACTTATCATGAAAACCATTCCAGTTCAGGCCGCCCTGAAGGACATGAACCGCGTCGAGCTCGCGAAGGCGATAAGGGAAGGCGGGATTTTAGTCTACCCGACGGACACGCTTTATGGAATCGGATGCAACGCGTTCAAGAAGGAAAGCGTGGAGAAGATAGCGAAGGCAAAGGAAAGGGGAGAGGAAAAGGCGTTCTCGGTTATCGCGCCGTCCAAGGGATGGATAACGGAGAACACGAGGATAACGGCGGACAACGCGAAATTCGTGGACAGCCTCCTGCCGGGGCCTTACACCGTCGTTCTCAAATCGAAAATCGACATTCCATTGGTCACGGCCGACGGAAAGATAGGAATTCGCATTCCTAAGAACGAGTTCTGCGACTTCATCCGCTCGCAAGGTGTGCCGTTCGTTACGACGTCCGTCAACCTTTCGACGACGGGTCCGGCCCGCTCGATGAAAGAAGTTCCTGAGAAAATCGCCCAGATAACCGATTACGCGATAGACGCGGGGCAATTGTCTGACATCTCTTCAAGAATTTTCGACATAAGCGGCAAGGAACTGGTCATACTACGATGGTGAAAAGAACCGCTCATGTTTCCTTTTCTTCATCACCCGGTATGTCAGGCTCGATGTGGACCGTGACTTCCTTTATGTCCGGAAGTTCCTTCACCAGCCTTCTCTTCACCCTGTGCGCGATGTAGTGGCCTTTCCTGATCGTTATGCGCGAAGGGAGCTGGATGTGGACGTCGATGAGCAGCCTGTTCCCGACCTGTCGCGCCTTCAGTTTGTGGAAATGCCTGACGCCCTTGGTCGAGCCAATTATGTTGCCTATGCGCCCCATCGTCTCCTGGGAAGGGCTTATGTCCATGAGCGCGTTGAGCGCCTTTTTGCCCAGCCTGTAAGATATCCAGAGCATGAGCAGCGCAACGATTATCGCGGCAACGGAATCGAAAACCGGAAACCCTGCAATTACGAAACCCAGCCCCACTATTACCGTTATCGCGCCCCACAAATCGGTAGTGAAGTGATATGCGTCCGCTTCCAGCGCGGAGCTGCCGAAGTCGCGGCTCGCCCTGTGCAGGTACCTTGAGACGAAATAGTCTATCGCGATGGTCACGACCATGACTAGCAGGCCCAGTTCGGTCGCCTCGATTTTTCTGGGCGAGAATATCCTGCTCACGGACTCGAAAAGAATAAACACGCTGGTGAAAACGATGAGAAGGGTCTGGGCAAGGGACGAAAGGTTCTCGAATTTTTCGTGCCCGTACAGGTGCGACCGGTCGGCGGGCTCGTCGGCCTTCCTTATGCCGACATATGCAAATATGGAAGCGAGCATGTCAAAAAACGAGTGGGCGAGCTCAGCGAGTATGGCGATGCTGCCAGTTATGAGGGCGACTGCCGATTTAAGCGCTATCAGGAAAGCGTTCACGCCTATGGAGAACGACGCGGCGCGAAGCTTTTTCCCGCCTCCGGCGGAAGCGACTGCCCTTTGCTTTCCTGTCCCGGCTTTTTTCATTATTTTCATTTGAATTTTTGATATATAAGATGCCGAAGCATCCGAAAGCTGAAATAATGAAAAACGAAACGAAAATCTTATGGCTTTAAATAGGTTAAATCGCTAATATATTATTCAAATCCGAGGGGTGTTTTCTGATGGTTAAAGTGGTTAAGGGTGCTAAAAATTCTAAAAGTCCGGGTGCGGATACTAAAAGTGTGAGTAAGAATGCTATAATTCCGAATCAAATTTCCAAAGGCGCGAGCCAGTTTACCATTAAAATCGAGAATGTCGTCGCTTTTACTTCACTGAACATCAGCATTTCGCTGAACAAGCTCGTCAACACGGTCGAAAACACGGAATACGAGCCGGAGCAGTTCCCCGGCCTGGTCTACAGGCCCACGAACCCGAGGTCCGCAGCTCTCATCTTCTCTTCGGGCAAAATCGTCTGCACGGGAACGAAATCCATAGAGATGGCGAAGGAAGCCATGAAGAAAGTGGTCAACAAGATAAAGGAATCCGGCGTGAAAGTCCCCGACAAGTACCCCATAAACGTGGAGAACATCGTCGCTTCCGCGAGGATAAAGGCGGACATCAACCTCGAGGATATTGCTTTCTCCCTCGAGGATGCGGAATACGAGCCGGAGCAGTTCCCGGGCCTTGTCTACAGGATAAAGGACCCGAGAGTCGCTTTCCTCCTGTTCACCTCGGGCAAGATAATCTGCACGGGCGCGCAGAGCGTCGATGACATCCACGAAGCGCTCGGGAAATTCAAGCTCAAGCTGGAAGGCATCGGAGTGAAGGTCAAGCCGGTTGCGGAATGAAATTTTCGAATCTTTCTATTCTCTTTTTCATGTTTCTTCATTTCCAATCGTAATAATATTTTTGGCAACATACAAGCATAAAAATCTTAAAGGCATATACAGCATAGATTTGTATGGTTTGCAACATAATTGCGTACCGATGTCCGCGACTTCGTGGCAAAGATGCCCTGATTCATATTGACCCGGCATCCGGCGAGCCTAACCAAATCGGGTGCGACTACTATAATTCTCCTGACGGTCGTCCTGACGGTCGTTGTTATTTAAGAGCAGGGGCTCCTGACCCATGTATGGTTACTAACATGAAAAAATTCCCTGTATAGTGCCAACACATATGTCCTAAAATAGTGACAGCACTTATGTCCGCTTTCAGGACTGTTTGATCGGAGAGCTCATGCAAGCTTATACGACGATGAATGGTGTTTTAAGGAGAAGAGAAAGGTGATTGAAAAACGGACAGATGTCCTGTCAACAAAAGCGGACAAATGTTAAGTCACTGTACAATACCAAGGTAAAAATCCATACAATTTCAAGAAAATCAGCGTCAAGGTCAAGCCGGTCGCGGAGTAAACAAGACGTTCTTTTTATTCTTTCATAGTCTTCTTCACAGCTTCCCCCGAGTTGCTGACCGTCTGCCTTTCGGGAGAGTTCCAAGAATAATTTCCTCGTCAACCAGTCTTTCTTGACGAGGATACGTTCGTTTTGCTCGGTTTTTTATTTCGTATCCTTTGTATTCTTCGGTAGCTTGCACGGCAGCTATGAATTCTTGCACACTACTTTTAAATAAAAGCCTTTGGCCACCGTATTTTGAATCTACATAAACCATCCTATTCACATGGGGATGGTTTGCCTTCAGAATTCTGCCCATTTGCGGTGGTGTAATTCCCAACTCTTCTTTGTATCTGCTCAACATTTCAATAATAGATATGACAGAATCCGGAGGAGTGCCGAGAGGCAGGACAGAATAGCTTCTTTTTTCTCCAAGCATTTCTTTTTGTAGCCGCCATAATGCGGCCTCGACGGAAGGAATATCCCGTTCTATTACGCAAAGCGTGCTTCCTTCTCGTGCGGGCTGCCTGTATACAACAAGATCAATGCCATCTATATCTAAGTCGTCTGCAGTTACGGGATGACCCCTTACACGCCGACTCACTAATAATGAACACAGTGAAGTTAATCTGTATTTATTGTTGTCGTTCAGCCCTTTGCGCAATGAACTCAACACTTCTGCTGGCCCTTCTTTGCCCGATGCTTCGAAATATGTTACGAGCAGTGTTCCAAAGTCGGTTTTTTGCGAAACATGACCTAAAAAGCTGGTTGTTGCATCAGACCCGTCTAACGATTCGGGCATTTGCTTCTTTAAACGTATTCTTTGATACTTTTTAATATACGGGAAGGGAGGATTAGGATTCTCACCGGGCCAATCAACATATCTAATAGACATACAGTTGTTATTAAATGGCAATTAAAAATAAAAATGGACGGGCGTGGGGGGATTCGGACCCCCGACCTCAGGCTTTCTTCAATATCACTGGGATTTCTCCCTCAACTCTTCCAAGACTTGTTCCGCGCCCGATGGCGCAGAACTGCATAGAAGGCCAGCGCTCTAGTGCCAGCGAAAGACGCGGATAAAATCTGCGTCGATGGCATCCTGCTGAGCTACACGCCCGCATTCATAGATTATCTTAATGTGTTTAAATATTTCAGGCTTAAAAAAGAGGAGGAGCTATCCCTCGGCAAGTCTCTTGCAGTTGTCTCTGCAACTCAGTGTTCTCATCAATATCTCTTCTAAATCTTTCATAAATTTTTGGATATTTTCTCTCAACAAATTGTGAAAAAGAGAGTTGTAAAAAAGAGCTATCACCTTTGTATCTTCCAGTTAAAGCATCCAGTAGATTATCTGAAATTCCCACTCCTTTCATCACAGAACCGTTTGAATCATCACAATATAGTAAATTTCTTATTGAACCTTTCTTACGAGCACGGAGTCCTGATATAGCAATACGGGTATTTGGTTTTTGAAGCGCTTCCCTCCAGTCACATCCAGTTAACCTTTGTTTATCAAAATTAATAAGAGTTGCATAAAGTGTTACTTCTGGTATATTATGTTTTTCCACTTCTCCAGCGAATTGTGTCAGCTGATCTGGATGTAGGTAACCTTCCCGTCCAGCAAGCCACTTTTCTTCAGTCAAAGAAGAAAGAAGAGATAAATACCCCTCTCCTGTCAGTTGAAGTCTTTCGCCTCTTATGTACCTACCCAATAACCTATCTAAAAATCCCATTTTAACACCATTAATTTACTATTTATTGGTAATAAATTAATGGATTTTATATTTATAAAGCTTTCGGTTGCTTGAAGTGGCATGTTTTACTTACCTTTCTGTTAAATTATTTTAAATAATCTTAGCAAGAGAGTAATATTAATTAAGAGGGTGCTGCTCTTTATGTCCGATTTCAGCAAAATCGAAAGCAAATGGCAGGAAAGATGGGAGAAGGCGAGGATTTTCAGGGTTTCCGAGGACCCGAAGAAAAGGAAATTCTACGTCCTCGAGATGTATCCGTATCCAAGCGCGGCTGGCCTGCACATGGGCCACATAAGGAACTACGCGATGGGAGATGCGTATGCGAGGTTCAGGCGCATGCAGGGCTTTAACGTCCTCTACCCTATGGGCTACGACGCGTTCGGCCTGCCCGCGGAGAACGCGGCGATAGAAAAAGGCGTCCACCCGAAGAAATACACGGAAAGCGCGATTGCGGGCATAAAGAAAAACCAGAAGGCGCTCGGCCTCTCGTATGACTGGTCGCGCGAGATCGCGACATGCTACCCGGAATATTACAAATGGAACCAGTGGTTCTTCCTGCAGATGCTGAAGAAGGGAATGGCGTACAAGAAAGAAGCGCCGGTGAACTGGTGCCCGAAATGCGCGACCGTGCTCGCGAACGAGCAAGTCGAAGACGGCAAGTGCTGGAGATGCGAAAGCGAGGTGGAGGAGAAGCTAATAGAGCAGTGGTTCTTCAGGATAACGCAATACGCCGACGAACTGCTTGAAGACATAGACAAGAAGCTCCAAGGCTGGCCGGACAAGATAAGAACCATGCAGAGGAACTGGATAGGAAAGAGCCATGGCACGGACATCTATTTCAGCTTGGAAGGAACGGACAAAATACTGCCGACGTTCACGACAAGATGCGACACCGTATTCAGCGTCACATTCTTGGCCATCGCCCCCGAGCATACCATGATAGACGGGCTCGTGAAGGGCACTAAACACGAAAGAGCCGTGAAGGATTTCATTGCCCGCGCGAAGAGGCAGAGCATCGTGGACAGGACCAACGAGGAGAAGGAAAAGGAAGGCGTCTTCACGGGCAGATACGCGATAAATCCGGTAAACGGCGAAAAAATCCCGCTTTACGTTGCCAACTTCGCGGTCATGTACGGGAGCGGCATCGTCATGTGCGACGCCCACGACAAGAGGGATTTCAGGTTCGCGAGGAAATACGGCATTCCGCTCAAGTTCGTGATAAGCGCGGACGGGAAGGCGACAGACCCGAAGGATCATGACGACGCTTTCGTTGATGACGGCATACTTTTCAATTCCGGCCCTTTCGGCGGACTTCGAAACGTTGAAGCTCTGCCCAAGATGGCCGACTGGCTGGAAAAGAAGGGGTTCGGGAAGAAAGTCGTCAACTACAAGATACGCGACTGGGGGATATCCAGGCAGCGCTACTGGGGCACGCCCATACCCGTAATTTACTGCGATAAATGCGGAATTGTTCCGGTTCCGGAGAAGGATTTGCCCGTCATCCTTCCGGAAGATGTCAAATTTACCGGCAAAGGAAATCCGCTTGCAGGCTACAAGCCTTTCGTTGACACGAAATGCCCCAAATGCAAAGGTCCTGCAAGAAGGGAAACGGACACCATGGACACGTTCGTCGATTCTTCGTGGTATTTCCTGCGCTACTGCAATCCCGAATCGAAGGAAATGTTCGATCCGAAGGCAGTCAAATACTGGATGCCCGTCGACCAGTACATAGGGGGAGCGGAGCACGCGGTCATGCATCTTTTGTATGCGAGGTTCTTCGTCAAGGCGCTCCGCGACCTGGGCATGCTCGATTTCGGCGAGCCGTTCACGCGGTTATTCAACCAGGGAATTGTTTACAAGGACGGGCACAAGATGAGCAAGAGCTTCGGCAACGTCGTCACGCAGGAGGAGATCGCCGCGAAATACGGCATAGACACCGCGCGCCTTTTCCTGCTTTTCGTCGCCTCCCCCGGCAGCCAGCTCGAATGGAGCGACGAGGGGATAACCGGCACGTACAGGTTCGTCATGCGTTTCTGGAAGTTCGTGGATGACTGGAAATCCGTCGGAACCAGGACAGGGAGGCCCGAGGCGGCCGATCTGATGATGGAGTCAAGGCTGCATTCGGCCATAAAGAAGGTTACCGAAAGCATGGAGGAATTCAGGTTCAACGCGACCATCGGCCATCTGATGGATTTCTTCGGCGCTGTGCAGAAGTACGCCGCCGTCCCGCAGAAGCCGCACAGGAAAATCCTCGCTGAATGCGTTGGCAACTTCGTGATAATGCTTTCGCCGTTCGCGCCGCACGCCTGCGAGGAAGCGTGGGAAAGGCTGGGGAAAAAGCCGTTTGTGTCGCTCCAGCCCTGGCCCAGGCATGACGGGAAGAAGATAAGCAGGGAGATGGAGCTGGGCGAGAAGCTGGTCGAGCAGACGAGAAGCGACATAAAGGAAGTCCTCAGGCTTGCGAGGATAGAGAGGCCGTCGAAAATCTCGGTTTACGTTTCCCCTGCATGGAAATACGACTTATTCAGGGAGCTCGGGAAGCTGCTGGAAAAAACCAGGGACTTCAGGGAGATAATGTCCGCCGTAACGAAAGGCAGCCTGAAGGCGCATGGCAACGAGATAACTAAAATCCTGCCGAAATACGTCAAATCCGGAGCCGTGCCTGAGGCCGCGGCGCGCGAGAACGAGCTCAGGATACTCTCCGATTTCGCCGGCCTTTTCGAAGAGGAATTCGGCTGCAAGATTCAGGTCGTCAGGGCAGAAGAATCGAAAAGCGACAAGGCGGCGAAGGCGATGCCCGGCAAGCCAGGGATCGAGGTTGAGTGATATGGATTCTCTTAAAATCGAGGAAAAATACATAGAGGAAAGGGTTAAAATCCTGAGGGCCCTTGAAAAGAGGTTCGGCAAAAAGGCAATTGATGCGGCGGCAGATGCGAAGAAAAAGCTGATATACAGGAGAATGAGGGAAGAGTACAAAAACATAATTCCCGTCGGCATGGACCGGTTCTTCAAAATAATTTTCGGCGATTTCGAGGGCATAGACAGGATAATAGAGTTCACCGTTCTGGACAAGACAAAGAACCATCTCAAGGTCAGGATGAACAGGTGCCGGTACGCGGAAATTTACAGGAAGCTGAAAGCTGGCGACATCGGCCACAAAATGGTCTGCATGATGGACCCGGCCATGAACAGGGCGCTGAACCCGAAAATAAGAATGAGCAGGCCGAAGAAGCTGATGCTTGGCGACGAATGCTGCATGTTCGAGTACTGGCTCAAAAAATAGTTTCAAGCAACATCCTCGACTATCTTCCCCACCGCGCAGTTCTTTTTGACCTCTGTTATTTTCACGGTCACGGTCTCGCCTTCCCGCGCGCCGGGGACGAAGATCGCGAAATTGTCGTACGCTCCGACGCCGTCGCCTTTCTTGCTCATGTCTTTTATGTGCAGTTTGATTATCTGCCCCCTCTTGACGGGCGGCTTCTTCTTCGTGTACATCGTCCTTCTCGTGTGGCACCTGGCCAGCTTGAAACCCCTGTGATGGTAGAACGGCGGCATGAATAATATTCGGCCGGCATGCTTAAAATCCTTGCCGAGCAATGTCCAAAGGGAGAAAAATGTTCCGGAAGCCTTGGGTTATTTTCGGGTTAATATGGCCGCTTCCTTCTTTTTATGCTCCTGAAAAGCGATTTTACCGTTCCCACAGCTTCTTCGAATCCTTTGCCTAATCCTTTAGTCGTCAGCGTGTCGCCCCATAGGGCGTATAACCCTACGGCTCCAAACCCGTCGCGCGCGCTTATTTCATGCAGATGTCGCATCATGCAGACATAGGGATGGATACCTATTCCTCTGCTTGAAACAAATTCTTCCCTCATCCTGTTCAGCCTTTCAACGAATTTTATCGCAAACGGATGATGAAGTCCGTCTGTCGGGAGCGGCCCACCTGATGCATCCTCTAATCGTGACAGCTCTTTTCCAAATCCCAAAAATGTGTCCAGAACCTGCAGCTCGGAAAGCGAAACGGATGTGACAAAAGGATCATAAGATGAATAGGCCGCATCCATCACTTTTTTGGGCACTAATTTTATAGCGTATGGCGGCGAGTATGGCGTTTCCGGCGTTATTTCGCTCACTGCGGCAAATCCGTACGGTCCTATTCCCCTTTTGAGGGCGTGGCCAGCATAACGGCCGGCAACCTGCGGGTCAGGTTTCATTTTTTCAAGTAATAAGCCGAGGCCGCTGACAAAATTATCGCCCGTATGGCTGGCTAGTTTCTTGGTGGTTTGCCCGATAACACGCATCTCATCCGTATCAAAATCAGGGCTGCATTTTACGTTGTATCCAGCCAGGCTTTCGGCATAATCCGGATTCCCGCTCCCGGACGCGGCCGTCTCGACGAACAAGGCCGCTGCGGAAGGAAGGCAATACGCGCTTTTAAGAAATCTTCTTCGCGATTCCACTTTTAAATAATAGCCGTTAGATTTAAAAAAATATTTGGTAAACTCACATCTGCATCCTTGACGGCTTACACAATACGCTGTAAATCGCAATCGGACGAGGGTCCGGATGTAACTCCGCAACGGCTTCTGCCAGATCCTGTGGCACGAAAACCAGATGGGCCACATTGCGCGCAGGTTTTCTTGGGACAATCTCGTAATAAGGCTTATGCGCAGTAGCGCCAAAACATATCTGATGCGCCTCGGGAAGCAACTCACGATACTGGTCTTCCTTGTGGTTGCCTGCGACGTGGACAACGTGGAACGGCAGCGAGTTGCCTACAAGCCTTTCTCCATCTTCGAAAAGTCTTTTTAATCTCGCATGGCGGAAGAAATCTACCGGCTTCAGCCGGTAGATGAATTCCCGTAAAAAGTCTTCCTTTTTCTTTATCCGGCACAAAAAATAAAGCGGGGAGCGCATTCTGCCCCGCGCAGA
>Ga0315277_10000471_pt1 | contig 64323 bp, 55 predicted proteins | sample YL17G05_15_MG_FD_203695 | JGI IMG/M metagenome (GOLD analysis project Ga0315277, IMG submission 203695) | Sediment microbial communities from Yellowstone Lake, YNP, Wyoming, USA - YL17G05_15 | ecosystem: Environmental > Aquatic > Freshwater > Lake > Sediment | place: USA: Wyoming | collected...
GCCATTGTCAAGGGGTATATTGACTATTACATGGGAACACTAGGAAAAAGGAAAATCCAGTTAACCGGCGAATTATCAACAAGTTGTTGCGAAATTTAGCTTTCTAATCCGGGGAACTTCGGTTTAATGATCCAGCTGCGGGAACTGGCCGCGTGGTGATCCACGTAGCAATAAATATTCTCCTGTCAGGAAACGATTTATTTTGCCACGGCCGGGGTGGCGTGAGCCCAGAGAGTGGCGCCGCGGCCGCAAAGGCTCTCCAGCAGCGACGGCGCAAAACATAGCAGGACTAGCCCGAAATATAGGCTCTCGAACGCGCCTTCCACGAGGATACTGCTCTCTTTGCCCCGGCCTCTGCGCCCGATCGGATCCAGTCCGATCGCAATGCTCGATGCCAGGGCCGCCGGATTGTCACGCAGAGAAAAACGCCGGACAAGACGGGGATGAAATCCGGCCTGCTCGAACAACAGCCGGAGCGACTCGGGCGTAAAATTCATTACGTGCCTTGGGACATCAAACCCATACCAGCGTGCGCCGAAACAGCCTGCCTGAATGGAAGCGGCATTGGGCACCTGCACGATCAGGCTGCCTCCCGGTTTCAGAAGCCGGCCCGCATAGGCCAGGGCCTGCCTCGGATCGGTAAGATGTTCCAGGACATGAAACATGGAAATGTAGTCGAAACGGCCGCCATCCCAGTCAAGACTGCCGATTTCACCCTGTTTCACTGCCAGGCCATACTGTTGCTGCGCTTCAAGGACGGCATGCGCCGACACATCCATGCCGCAAACCTCGAAGCCGCACTGCCGGGCAAGGTGCAGGAAGGTCCCGCTGCCGCAGCCGATATCGAGCAATGTGGGGCGCCCGGCGGTTGCGGCCGCGCACCGCCTCAGAAAGCGGACGTGGTCCCGCGCCACAAACTCGCGATAGATCCGCTCCAGCCGGCTGAGGAGCCCGACGTTGCCCGGGCGCCGCCGCGGAGACCACCAGTATTCCGCCGGATAATAGGAGCCGAGCGCCGCGGCGCCGGGCATCGGATGCTGGAAAACGGTCCGGCATCCCGCGCACCGGTATAGGGGAAACGATCCCCTCGCGATGCCGAAAAGCCGGTCGCGGGCGACTGCAAACCGACTCGCTCCGGCAAGCCTGCAAATCGGGCAATCGGGACCTTGGCCGGTTTCAGGGGAGCAATTTGATTGCATCCATTCCCCTCTGCACCTCCCTACCAACCCTGGTGAGAAATGCGGGCTAAAGCCCGGCCGGAGGCTTCCGGCTTCTTGAGAAACGCTTTGTGATCAGAAACGCCAGATTGCGAAAGCCGTCCCGCCAGGGCTGGAGTTTGATCTCCCCGGTGCGGTTGGAATAATCCACATAGATCTCTTTAAAGCCGATATGCCGGTTGCGGATCGCCTCGATCTTGATTTCTTCGCTGAAGGCCATGCCGTCGCTGCGCAGGTCCATTTCCTTCAGGCTTTCCCGTTCGAAAACCCACATGCCGGATTGCGAGTCGCGCACCCAGCGGAAGTAGAGCAGCGACAGGAGCAGGCTCAGGATCTTGTTTCCCGCCCAGTGTTTCAGGGACATGGCGCGCCTGTTTTTCAGCGGAAAACGGGATGCCGACAGAAAGCGGGCGCCGGAATGGAGGAAGACCTCGAGCAGATAGGAAATTGCATCCACCGGGTAGGAATGATCGCCGTCCAGGGTGATGATGATGTCCCCCTGGGCCTGCATCAGGCCGGTCTTGTAGGCACGGCCGTAGCCGCGGACTTTTTCGTGAATCACGCGCGCCCCATGGAGCAGCGCCACTTCCGCGGTCCGATCCGTCGAGTCATTGTCCACCACGATGACCTCATCGACGAAGGAAGGCATGCGCGAAAGCACCTGAACGATGCCCTCTTCTTCGTTAAGGCAAGGGATGACGGCAGTGACGCGACGATCTCGATACACGGGACGGCATGATAGCAGACCTGGCCCGCAAGGCACAAATGCGAAGTGATCCGGCATGCCGGCCGCATTTTCCCGCTTGGGCAAGATCTGCCTAGCCGGGAACAGGGCTTCAGCACCGGCCGGCAATATGAAATGCAGGTAAATATCTGCAACGGGTATTGATAGGCGGGCTCCCCTCCATAAGCGGACGGCCGGCGGAGAATTGGCACGCAGCGTGCAATGGATTGGATGGAAAGAAATCCCGAAGCACTTCGGGAAGTGGCGACAAAGTATCTGAAACGAGGAAGGGAAAATCAGATGGAAACCAATCTTCTGTGCCCGAGAGGCACACCGGCTCCAGCTCAGGACAGGCTGACGAGGAACGTGATGAGACCGGCAAGAACCGCGATCAAGGCCGGCGATAACACCTCTCAGAATAACGTATCGTCATTTCGATCATTCATGCCCGGAAGCGGTCCCGCAACCGCCGGCCTGAAATCGATCCAGCAGGCCGGCCAGGCCGGGGTCAACTCAACTTCCCAGACCGCTTCGAACACCACGGCAACGGGCAGATCGGCGCCTGCGACACAGAAAACCATGACCTTCCATAGTCCTATGGGCACACTTGTATTCTCCGCCAGCACGGCCGCAGTGAAAGCCTGGGAGCCCCAAAGCCTGTATTTCTACACTCACCTGCCAGAGGACTACAGGAATGATCCGCGGAAAATGGCTGAATTCGCGCAGATCTATGGGCCTCGGGCGTTGGCTGTCTTCCAACACTTTGGCACCGTTCCCGAAAATCAGTATTGGGGCCTGACTTCGACTGAGGAGCAAAGAGACTTCTTCCGGGAAGATGGGGTCAGAGTCAGTTTTTCAGTCATAGAACTGATGAATATGGACAGGGCCACGAGAAGCAAATACGTAGACGTTTCTAACGACCAATTGCTGTCCTTATACTGGAACAACAACTATGAGCTCCGGTTCCCGACCAAGGCAAGCGCCTTCGTCGGCGCATAGGCGGCCCGGTCAAAAAGCCGCGACCTCTGTCGGAGCCGTCGACAACGCGCAGAAGATAAAGTGCCTCCCGTAGAAGCGTCTGTCGCAGGGGGCCGGGAGATCCGAGCCGGATGCCCGCCAAACTGACTTCCAGCTTCCTCGCCCTGCTCCCTCGACAGGAATATGCTTGCTGTGCCTGTTTGCTGCGTCCCTTGCATCCAAGTCCGCGCGTTCCGCGGCGCCATTGAACTTCAGATCATACGCCATGGCATTTCCCGCATAGCTTTCTTCATCGCGCAAGGGCCTGCGTTTCAGAGCGCGGGCCTCTCCCCCATCAGCCGCAGATCGTGTTCCGAAGCGGCGTCTCCATCAGCGAACGCGAACCGGCCTCGATACGGCGATTCAGCGCTATTTCGGAGCTGCGCGCGTCAGCAAGCGGATATTTGACCGCAGCGAGCCGAAAAAGGCACGGGGAGTCCGACGGTCACATATCCGCTTGCTCACGCGCGCGGCTCCGTCGCTCCTGCCGAGGTCCTTCGCAAAAAGAATAGGAGTTCATCCAATCGCCGCGACACTTCGCCGTCATCAAGACGGGGCCGGCTCGTTCTGGAGTGCGGCGACTGGTCGCCGCTTTGCGGAGCCCGATAGTGCCGCATCCCGGCGGCTTGCCGCCGGGATGCACCGCAACACCCTTGCTGTCGTCGACGGTGCTCCGCGGACCGTGCAGCAGGGCGGCAAGCCGCCCAGTTTGGCGGTTGGCCGAGGCTGAGCAAGCGGCGACCAGTCGCCGCACTCCAGAAAGGGCCGCCGCCACCTTAGTATTGTTTGCCGCGATGGAAATTCGTATAAGGCGCAGGCCGGGACGCCGCACTCCAAAGATCCTCGGGCGAAAAAAAGGGGTAGTTCCGTTGCCGGAACTACCCCAAAGGAAAGATAGGCAGGCGAAGCTTAGTTGTTGATGCTTTCACCTGAAAGGATGCCAGGAGCGGCCGGATGCGCGGCAACACGTTTCCCCGCGATTGTCGGGTCGGGGATCACGTTGGCAAGATAGCCCTGCGCGATCGTCGCGAAATTCTTGTCCGCGATGAAGGCGTAGCCATGGCAATACTGGAAATTCGCCTTGGCAATCACATAGCCGCTGAATGCGCGCGCAAGGTACCCTATCGCACCCAGGAAGCCGACCGGGCGCCCGTCATTGGCCAACAGCGTGTTAGTCGCCGTGTTGTTGGTGTAGATCTCCGGCAACGTAGTAACCAACGACTGTCCGGCATAGTAAATAGGCCGATTGGGAGCGACCGGTTCAAATGCAGGACTCTGGTTGGGAGGCGCGACGTGCGTCGGATCCGGATAGACCAATCCGGTGGCCGGCGAGATGTTTCCGAGGCGGTAGTCAAACATGAAGAACGTCACCGGTCCGCCCGTCCGCGGGGTAGTCGTAACCGTTGTCGGGAACACATTGGTGTCATCCGAAGTGTTTGCCACCACAATCCCGGTTGTCCAGAAATTGTCGTAGGTCGTGTAGGTGAACAGCAGGTAGCACACGCACTGAGTAAACGTTTCATAGACACTGAACGACGTGCTTGTCGCACTCGTCGATACAGCGCTGTCGGAGAGGTAGGAAGTGACGAACCGCGGCATTGCCGGCTTCTTGCCATCGCTGCCGCACACGCCGTCGTTGGCTCTGCTGTTGCAATTGTAAGGATCATACAGACCGCTTGTCGGTTCTGCAGAGGGCGGCGGCGGCCAAAGCGAAGCAGCCCCTCTTACCTGGCTTACATCCTGCTGATTGCTCGCCGAAAGGGCGAGCTGCGGAATGAAGTCGAACTGTTCCTGACTGATGTCGCTCGCTCCGGCCTGATTGCTGGTTACGTATTCGTAAATGGCCGAAGCTGTGCCCGTTCCCGGATATCCTCCAGGAACGGTGCCCGCCAATAGTGTGACAGACATAAGCTGGAAGCCGCCGGCATCCGAAGCAACGTACGTCTGCCAGGATACGCCGACCACGCTGGCAGGAATGCTGTTCAGCACAACCTTGAGCTGCGTGCCGTTGGAAGGCCCGCCGAGGATGGAGCTGTTAACGGGGTCTCTGCTCAGACGATCGGTCAAATCAGGAACAGCGGTGCCGGTGCCCGTGGAACCGGAACTGTTGGAGTCTCTGGCCACGAACGCTCGGTTGAAGACTTCCTTGACTCTGATCTTATGAGCGACCAGCAAGGCGCTGTTGGCAGCACCGTAGGTGAGCTGACAAAGCGTTGCCGTCTCACTGGTCAACGCGACCGTCATCGGAATGAGGGACTTCGCGATACGGATCGTTTCAGGGAAGAACTGGTTGCCGGCCGGGTCATTGATGGACTGCATCTGAGCGTATGCGTCATTGTTTGCAGTCGCCAAATCGCTCTTGTCAATTCGGCCGCGTATGCCATCCACCTGGATGACCTCACCTGCAAACATGGTATAGCCGCCGGGGATATTGATGGTAAGGAATCCAACGTACGTTCCTGTGCCGCTGGGGTCAATGTTCTGCGCCCAGACCCAGAAATTCGTGCCGGTGCAGCCCGTGGGGCCAGAGGTGCAGGGAGCAGGCAGGGTGGAATTGTTCGTGTACAGCTTGATGCCGCTGAGCACGTTGTTATCGATCATCATCCTGTTCTGCAGGAGGACACCGATCTGTGTGGCCCCACCCAGAGCATTCCCTGAGATGATAGGCGCTGGCTGGTTCTGCTGAACCACCAAGGTAATGGAGCCCAGGACTTCCGAACGGCCAGAATTGATTACCTCAGTCGGGGACGGGAACACATCCCAACGAATGACGGCATTGGCAGCCCCAGTGAAGCCCATGAGCAGGAGGCAAAACAAACCTGCCAGCAAGGATAGCCTGCCGGCTTTCGACAAAATCATATGTTTTCTCCGTAGAAGTTGAGGCATTGTTAATATCCACCCGGCATCGCCTGCCCGGCAGAGTTCATATTGATTCTCTTGAGTTTCTGGCGCGTTGCAGATAGTTCAGCGCACCGCTGCACGCCTTGCCAGCCGATGGCAATTCACTTGCCTTCAACCGCTCCGCGTTCAAGTTCATCATCAAGCTGCGGAGGGGAAAGCTATCCGCATACACTTGTTTGACAGCCAAAAGGATGCACCAAATTTGAAAAAGTTGCCACTATTTTTTTTATATTTTTTAATTGAATGAAATCCCTAGGATATTATCCGGCCTCGTACGGCGATGTTCAACAGAGGCTCCGCCGGCAAGTCCGTGTGCACCGTCACAATATCGGAGATATCGCCGGCTTCGGCCGGATTGAGGCGAATTGTTAATTTTGCCTTCTCCCCCGGGTTGACCTCGGTCCTGTCCAACTGAGCGGAAAAACGATGATCCATCTTTGATAAACTCAACAACCTGACCCTTTTACCGCTCTCATTGAGGATTTCCACCGTCTTTTCCGCGGCGCTCTTCAGCTTGACCGCGCCGAAATCGAGCACCTGGGGCGCGATCGTAAAGTTCGGCAGATTCGTGAGGCGGAGGTCAATCGCCAGCGGGGCCCCCAAATCGCTGAAGGTCAACCGGATCGACTGCCGGACAGGTCCCAGCGGCAGGCTGAAGGTGCTCAGCGCCACTTCAAGCGTGCCCGACTCTCCGGGCCCCAGCAGCTCATAATCCCATTGAACCGACGCACAATCACAATCGGCGGAAACTGCCGCCAGCTTGATCGGCAGGCTTTCAGGATTTCTGTACGTAAATCTGAAAACCGGCTTATCCCCGCGGTGAAACGTCTCCGGATTGGAAGGATCCGCTTGAATGCGATCCCGGGATGGCTTGCCGGCAGGCACGGCAGGTGCGGCAGGAAAGCTGCGGGCTACCGGAGGCCCTGCCTTGCCCTGAGACTGATCCGCAAGCAAATTCTGTTCTCTGGTGGGGATCTCCAGGTACCATTGGCCATCGGCTGCAACAATCCACCTCATGTTGAGCGGCAGGCTTATCGGATCACCCGCCTTCAGGCCCGGGATGGCGAGCGGGCGCCCCACAAAGGAGCCTACATCACAGATGTTTTTCCCCGGATTGCAGGAGCCGCCCGCGACCTTATAGCTTTGGATCGGAGACTTCGGCGCCTGGAAAATGTAATATTTGCGCATGTCCGGATGAATGAATCCGGATACGGTTTCATAGTCTTCATGCAGCCAGGCCTCAAAATATGCGGTCACCCGCTGCCGGAGAATTTCCGGCAGATCGGCTTTTTGCGCTGCCCCCTGGACACCGCCGCCAACTGCGCAGATAATGAGGGCGGCGATCAGGGGAATCATGCGGGAATTTACGCAACTCCCAAACGATTTCATCTCGAAGTCTCCATGCTGATTGCCTGAAAACACAGGGGCCATTTCCCTGGGTACGACTATACAAGATGGCAATACACCGCTGCAAGTTGCGGGTTTCTCCGGCATGCAGCTTTTTTTTGCAACTTTTTGCCCGCGGAACCATCCATCTGGATGGCTCCGCGAGTGATAAGCCTTTTTAAGTGAGTGTCTTGAGAAGCGAGCAGGCAGAGATCATTCAAAGGGCTCGAGCGGGAGACCTGGAAGCATGCCGGCGGATCCATGAATGCTACGCCGGCCGGATCCTCAATTTTATCTATAAGATGGTTGACAGCCGTGAGGATGCGGAGGATCTCACGCAGGATGTGTTCCTGAGGGCTTTTCACGAACTGAAAAACCTCGTGAATGCAGACCGGTTCGAATCGTGGCTTTACCGAATTGCCCGGAATGAAATTTACCAGCAATTCAGAAAAAAACGTCCCGAACGGGAACTGCGTGAACTGCCGGCGCATAGCGAAGAAGATGGCGTTTTTGATCCGGCAGACACAAAGCCGACACCGCAAGATCTGATCTTGCGGGCGGAATTAGGGACGACGATCCGGTCGGTTTTGCAGTCACTCCCGCCGAAATCGCGGGAAGTTTTTATTCTGGCAGTGATTTATGAAAAGAGCTACGCCGAGATAACCGAAATAGTCGGACGTTCGCTCTTGTCGGTAAAAACCGACATATTCAGGGCCCGGCAACAGGCAAGAAAAACTTTGGGAAAGTATCTGGAAGCGCAGAAATGAACGGCCCCAATTGGCATCCAGACGATTTCAGTCCATACCTCGATCGGGATTATTCCGATTCCAGATATGCGGAAATCAGCGGCCATCTGCCCGGCTGCGAACCATGCAGGAAAGAAGCCGGTCTATGGCAGGAGGTGGATGCCATGTTTCGCAGCGGGGACACAGTGCCAGTGCCCCACGGCCAGTGGCAGCGGATCGCCGCGCAAATGCAAACACCCCCGCGGGAATCCCTGCTGGCGCCTTTCCGGCACTTGCTGAACATCCGGCGGCCGGCGTGGAGCGTGGCCCTGTCGGCGCTGGTCCTGGTCGCCGCGATCTGGACGGGATTGGTCGGTTACAGGAATTTTGAGAAAAAGCAGTTGTTGTCGATCATAAGCCAATATGCATCCGAAGAGGCTAAACCTGGTCCGGAAGAAAACCCGTTCCGGATCGCTACATCAGTGGATCATTCCCATGAGAGCAATCCATTTGCCGTCAGACGCTGAACGCGGACGGCCTGCCCGGAACATCGCCGGCCCTGCGCTTGCTTTCTTCCTGCTGCTATCGTTCGTGCCTGGGGCCCTGTCGGCAAACAATCCATATTCAGCGGTTACCGGCCAGAATCAAGCACTCAACGCCGAGGAATTCCGCATCAAAGCAATGTACCAGTATGACCTAGCCAAGTTTTACCTGGAAAATGGCGAGACCGAAAAGGCGGTCGATGCCATTCGTCAGATCATCCAATCACGAATCCCCCCTCAATACGAAGAAACCGTAACCAAAAGCGTCTGCGAGAGCTATTTTGCAGACAAACTCAAGGATCTGCGCCGGTTCGATCTGGCTCAGCCGTTGCTCGACGATCTGCTCAAAGTGGTCACGCAGATTCCCAATCGGGTGACGATTCTGAAAAGCAAATCAAAGCTATACTACCTCGCCGACGATAACGATAAGGCTATTGAATTCTGGAAGCGGGCTGAGGCTGAAGCGCGGCGCAAGAAATAGGAACGGAAATCGCTCCTAAGCCATAGAAAAATCTGCTTTACACCAGAATGGAAGTAGCTTATAAAGAGCTTTACTGACCGTGGAATCTGGTTGCATAACTCTGCGGGGCAACGGATTTTGGTAAAGTGGTGGCTCGTTTTTCGGATTGATGTTCGGGGGAGAAGTTCCAGTTGACTGTTACAGGCAGATCCGCACAGGCAACCAAAAAGCGCAGGCGAATTCCCTGCAGGCATCTGGCTACGCTGATGCTGTTGCTGGGAGTCCCGAGTATCGGCCTGTTTTCTCTACAGTGGTCCGGCCTGCCGACGCTTGCGGATTATGGCGCGCCGCGGGCGGCAGCGGGGGTCAGTTTGAACCCGCCGGCCCCTTTACTTCCCCGAACGGATGGGCCGGGACAAACCGTCCCGCGGAAAGAGCCGCTGTCTGCAAAACTGGAACGCCCGTTTGCTTCCGTCAAGTCCGCCATGATGACGGCTTCCTTCAATCCTTTCCACGAGTCGCTATCCGCGGGAGTGAGCCAGGGCGTCCTGGTGCTCCGCGAGGATGAACAGGAAGTGCCTACCTACGGCCTGTCCGGCACATCCTACCGTTCCGGCGCCCTGTCCGACCGCGCGATTTTGCGTCAAATCCGCCGCAGCGTTGGCGGCACATCCGTTAGGGCCCCTGGCAAGCAGACCGCCTTGAAACCCACGGATTCCGAAACCGCCGATGCCAACGAGGAAAATCCATTCTCAACCCCCGGGAAATCGCCGGCAAAGCAGACATCGGTATCCACGGTATCCAAGGATGCGGCTGAAGTGGATCCGGTCCAGGCCTCATCCCGGACCGATTCGACGGCTCAGAAGGAACAGACCACCGCCTCCGAGACAGCGGCCGGCAATAAAACGGCAGCAGATCCGGCGCCGGTACCGCAGCAGGAAGGCGAGACGGCAAAACCCGGCGCACCTGTGGACACCAAGCCCGTAGAACCGGCGACGCCTGTCACGTACGGGATGCCGGCGCCAAGCGTGGGCACTTATCGTCCCCTCGCTATGCTGAAGATGGGCACGGACGGAAAGTTCGAGGCAATGGCGGCCACCACAATTGTGAACCGGAGCACGTTTGATACCGTCGAATACGGGCTGATGCCCATGAACGTGCTTTTCTTTCCCAAACCCGCGGAAATCGGGACATCCGTTGCCGTGGCCGATTTCAACAAGGACTCAATCCCCGATGTTTGCTTTAACGACGCCGCGGAAGGGCTGCTGCATTTGGTGTACGGAAATCCCGACGGCACGTATACGGAGGAAATGAGAATAGAGGTCGGCACAGGAGCGAGATCCCTGGCAGCCGGGGATTTCAACAACGACGGCCATACGGATATCGCCCTCTCCGACTCCGGCATCGGAAATCTGACAATCCTCTACCTGGGTGAACCGGGCGGCGCACCGCGTTTCCGCACAGACTGGGTTTCCACTTACCGGGATTACATCATGGGCGCCGACAGGACGGGTTCGGGAATATCGGACCTGATTGCGGCGACTTTTGTAAACCTGGCGGAAGTGCTTGATATCGGCCAATCCAAGGGTGCGATCCCGGGCACCAGGTTCAACCTTTTCCAGGTGCTTAACAGAACGGTCTCCAACTATTACTATTATAAATTTCAACTCGATGCGGTGCTGTTGAATTCAAGCCTTTCGGTCAATCTCCAGAACTCTCATGCTCAGATGGCCAATATTCTGAACGTGCAGGCCGGCATCAGAATGTATTTCGTAATCGGAGATATCAATTTCGATAACACGATCGGTCTGGCGCTGGCCACTCCCAGGAAGTAAGCATCTGCCCACCTGTCAAATAGCCGCTGTCCCTCGCAGTAATTCAACGTGGATTCTGAAGTTGGTGCGAACCGCCATGACTGCGCAGATCGCGCAGGCTTCCAGCCTGCGAACATACGCATAAACTCCAGCCGCAGGAAAGATGACTGCGCTACAAAGACATTGAAATATGCGGCGGGATGCAGGCCTGTATGGCGCACAGGCCTGCATCGGCGGACAACGGACTACTTCTTGACCGGAGGAGGAACCGGGGGTTTTTCCTCTTTCTTGATAACGTCAGGAGGCTTGGCCGCCGCGGGAGCTTCGGCCTTCTTCTCCTGTTTCTTGATCTGTTCCTCTCTCTCCTTCCGGGATTTCTCCTTATCGTCGAGAATCTGCTTCAGTTTATCATCCGCATACTTGCCCACGTTGCGCAAGGAGTCTTTGATCTCCTCGGTTATTTCGCGGAAGCGGTCGGGAGTGCGGATTACGTGAGGAGTAATCAAGATCAATAATTCCGTGCGCTGCGACGAGCGTGAGGTCCGGCCGAACAGGGCGCCGAGGATCGGGATATCCGACAGGAAAGGAACGCCGTTGCGGCCGTTGGTATCCGATTCGCGGATCAGTCCCGCGATTGCCACGCTCTCGCCGTCCTTTACCGCCAGAGTAGTCGACACGCTGGTCTGGTTGAAAGTCGGGCCCAGGGAAGTCTGGGCGCCGGGAATAATCACGTTCTGGGCGATTTGCAGGGTGACGGTGCCGGAAGCCGAAATCCGCGGAACGATGTCGAGCATTGTGCCTGTTTCTGTGTAACCTACGCTGGTTGTAGATCCGCCGGCAGCCGCCACATAAGTTCCCCCCGGAACCGGGACCGATCCGCCGACCTGAATATGCGCCTGCATGCCGTCGATGGCGAGCACGGACGGCGCCTCCAGAACCCTCACCTTGGTTTTTACCCGCAGCGCATCCAGGTTTGCCAGGATCTCGCGGGATGATCCGATAAAGGCGAAAGTCTGGGCTGCAAGAGCTCCAGCCTCGGCCGTGATGCTGCCGGTCGTTAAGTGGGGGTCGGTGGTCCGGGCCTGCAGCGCCGCTGACACGCCGAAGCTGAGAGCGTCGGACAGGTCGATTTCAAAGATGCGCGCATCGATAAGCACCTGGCGGGGCAGCACGTCCATGCGAATGATGGTTTCCAGGAGGTAGGCATAGTCGGCCGGGCTCCCCTGGATGATCAGCGAGTTGTTCAGGTCGTCAGCCACGAGCCGGACGGGCCCCTGCAAGCCGGAGAACTGGCCGGCATTCAGAACTTGAGCCGTCATTCCCGGCCCTTGATTCAGACGGGCGCCGATCTGCGGTTGACCGCCAAAGACACCTCCTCCTACTCCCGCGCCGCCCCCATATATGCCAGATCCCCCGTACCCTCCCTGCTGCATACCTCCCATACCCTGGAGGCCGCCGCCCATATTGGAAAGGGATCTTCCGGCCCCGGACGAGTAGGATGGCACGCCTCCAGATATGCCGCCGCCCCCGCGTGTGGTCGACGAAGGCACCCCGCCGGCCCCTCCCTGAACCCCGCCGGCGCCGGTCTGCTGGTAGCTGCCCGCGCCGCCCTCATCGCCGCCGCCAAACAGCATGGACAGCACCATCGCAATGTTGGAGGCGGTGCCGTTTTGCACCGTGTAGATGAAAGTCTGGACACTTCGGCCGGCGGTCGTGTCCAGCCGCGCGATCCAGCGCTTCACATCTTCCAGGGCGCGCTTGGAATTCGCCATGATCATGATGGCGTTGAGCCTGTCGAGGGACGTGAGGTACACACCGGTGCCGGTATCCTTGCCGCCGCCGAAAATCTTCCTCAGGTCTTCGAGCACATCAGCCGCAAGATTATTTTTGATTTCGACCAGGTCGAAGAGGTCCGGCTCCAGAAAACTGTTGTCCAGGAGGCGGATGATCTCCATGATCTTCTGCATGCTATCCGTATAATCGGTAATGATCAGCATGTTCTGCCGTTCATAGGGCATGATTACAGCCCCGTCGCTCATGAACAGCTTGAGAGGTTCGATCAGGATCTGAACGGGAACATACTCCACCCTGACGATGTGGGTTGCCAACCGGGGGACATCAGGATTGACCGGAGCCGTCTGCGCGGGACGGGCCGCGGGCTCCGCGGGAACAGGAACCGGAGGCTTCTGCCCGGCGGACCCGCCAGCTGTTCCTGTCGTAGCCGAAACCTTCGCCTCTCCGGCCGCGGCAGCCGCCGCTCCAGTCGCCGGCGGCATGATCTGGCCTGTCGGGCCGGCATCCTTTTTCTCTGGTTCCGGCTTGGCATCTTTTTTCTCCGCTTCCGGCTTGGGAGGAGGGGGAGGCGGCAGAGTTTCCACAACATCCAGCCCTTCTTTTAATCCCTGTGAAATGGGAACGATCCGGTAAAAATTGCCGGTTTTGGATTTTACCAGGGCCGCATTGTTGTTCTTCAAAACAGCCATGAAGATCGGGAATACCTCCTGCGCCGGCATGGAGGCAGAGCTGTAAATATAAGCGCTGCCCTTCACATCCGGATCAATAAGAATCGGCGTGATCTTCAGCAGGTCGGCGATCTGGGTAATGAAGTCGTAAAGCGCCACATTGTTGTAATTGAGCTGGATGTCGCCGCTTGCCAGGGGCGTCCGCTGCACAATGCCCGGGGCAGGCGCGGGAGCAGCGGCTGCGGGCGGCTGGGCGCCTTGCGTTTGGGGTTGCTGCGTCCCTGTTTTCAAGTCCTGCAGGAGTTTTTCCAGGGCCTTTCGCCGCTCTTCTGCCTGCTGGTTCTGGTTCTGCTGGCGCGGAGGAACCTGGGATGCCGTTCCGGTTACCGTGATGCCTGCGATAACCGCCGGGAAAAGGAACAGGCAAGCTAGCCATAAATTTCGTTTAAGCGTTTGCACGTGGCTTCCTCATTTATTCCAAAGGGTTGATTGCTTACTTTTTCACTGGCGGCGCCGTGGTCGTCTGGCTGGGCGGAAGAGTAAATGCACCCATCGGCGAATTCACGATGATATTCCCCTGGCGATCGACCACCGAATTCCATGTGGGACCTGGCGTGAACCCGGCGGCCGCGCTTCCTGAAACCGGCTGCGCTGCATTCGGTCCCTGGCCGGCGCCGATCGGGCGCTGCGCAACGCCCGGCTGCGGGCGCGCACTCTGGGCGGCAGGCGTGATAGTAGTCCCTGGCGCCATCCTTCCCGGTTGTACCACCATAGCATTGGCGACACCCCCGCCCGCGCTTGCCCCCCCGAAGTTTACGGTGCGCGCCGCGGCAACGACGGTTTTGCCCGACGGAGTCGGAGGTTTGGACGTGTCGTATAGCGGAATGACCTCGCGGCTGGAACCCCATTCGAGAATCATGCTGTTGTTGGTGATATCGGTGACCACAAATCCGCGGTAATGATCCCCAAGCCGCATGGTCTGGTGGCGATTGGCCCCGGATGGATTTCCGGCAGCGGGATCGTTAATCAGCGCCGTGCGCTGTGCGCCCGAGATCATAATCCCGACCAGGACGGGAATGACATCCAGCTTCCTCGCAGGTTCCGGCGCCGGAACATTTTCGGTCTTGTCTTCCATGCGGCGGGTATCGGAAAACAGGTTCTGGGCAGGAATGACCGTAAAATCCGCGCTGTTGATCTTCTGATCGCTCCGCACAGCCGCCAGGCCTGATTCGGCGCCGGTCTTTTTCTTGGGGGCCTGGAGCCTTGCCAGCCTGCCGACATTGTTTTCCTCCTTATATCGTTTGACCGAAGCGTAGAGCTGCCATCCCAGCAGCCCTGCCGCTACAAGCAACATCAGGTTGATTACAATCCATTTCTTGGTCATAAGTGCCTCTTTCCGGTTCCCGGCTATTTTTCGGGAGCCTTTTCACCAGGCTTGGCTTCGGGCGCGCTGGCAATAAAGCCCGAAACCTTCATGGTAGGATTCCTGATCTCAAACTTTTTCTGCGTCGGATAGCTCAAGATGTTGAGCTCTTCGACCTTCAGGAATTTTTCGTAATTTTCAATTTCCGTCAGGAATCTGACCAGCTGTTCAACGTTGCAATTCATATTGTCCAGCTGGACGGTGACCTTGATCAGGTTTTCCGGAAGCTTTTGATCCGGCTGATTGGTTTTGCGTGTCAGTTCGACCTGGCTGGCGTCAGCCAGACCCTGCAGGATTTTTACCAGTGCCGCTCCGGCTTGCGCCGGAGTTTCCCCCGGAAGCAGGCGATTCATGTCTGTGGCGAGCCTCTGCCTGTCCACGGCAATGCGCGCCTTGACATTCTCCTCCATGGCGATGAGTTCCCGCTGCCTCTGCAGCACCCCCTTTTTCGCCTCCAGGGTGGCGGACAGGTCCTGCGGCAGAATGAGGGGGGAAAGATAAAACACCAGTACGGCTGCCGCCAGAATGGCGCCGACGATCAGGAATTTCTTTTCTCGCGCCGATATTTTCACGATTATTTCTCGCACTTCGCCGAAAATTGGAATACGTCTTTGCCTGACTGCGGATCCCGGTACGTGCCTGCCGTGGAGGTCACATCTCTCAGCAGGGGGGATTTTTCCAGCTTGTCGATCAGGTCCGAAGAGGAGGAGGAAGGGCTGTTCCCCCTGATCTGGATCGTGCAATCCTGGTTCCGGTACAAGGTGAGGAAAGTGTCGGAAGGCAGCAGCCCGGTCAATTCGCGCAGGATCTCCAGGTTCTGATCCCGCCGGTAGAGGATGTTTTCGACCGCACCGATATGTTTCTCCAGGTTCTGGACCTGCATGCGCGACTCGCTGACGCGTTTCGCGGGGGCTTCCAGGGCCTTGATCTCCTGGTCGAGACTGTCGATGAAAATCTGTTGCTGGACCATGTTGCGGAACCCCAACCCGGCAAGAGCGGCCAGAATGCACAGGCCGAGAATTGCCGTGGGGATGTAGGCCCAGCGCTTCTGCTGAATCCGGAAGGCCGGCGGCAACAGATTGAGTTTCATCGCCAGCCGGCGCGTGATTCCTCCATAGGCCAATCCAAGCGAAATGGCCGCCTGCTGCAGGTAGGTCCGGTTGCGAACCGGCATTTCGAACCGGAGTCGTTTGCCCATCAGTTCACAGTCGGGCATCTCTTCCCGCAGTTCTTCGCAGAGGCTCTCCGATTCCTCGCCGACAATCAGGATGCCTTCGATATTTTCTTCCGAATCCAGCCGCACCTTGCCGACGGCTGCTTCGATCTCGTTCCGCAGAAGCTGCTTCAGCGGCGTCTGGCCCGCCCTCGGGGCTTCGCGGCCATAGACGAGCGCGCCGCCGCGCAACACGGTGATCTCCACTGCCAGCGGCTTCAGATCCGCCAGAATGAAGGTCTTGTCCTTTCCATGGCTGCAGATGCCCAGGAACATGTTGGCCAAAGCCACGGCCCCGGCCGTGATGGCAGTCGGCCGGACGCCCAGCTTGTGCATGGTCTCGAGATGAGCATCCAGGCTGGATTTCCGGATCATGACAGCCAGAACATGAATCTTCTTGTCCTGCGGCCCCCCTTTGATGGGCACGAAATCATAATACAGTTTTTCTTCTTCCGTGGGCTCGAACGACTGCACCTGGTAGAGCATTACCTGTTTCAGGTTGTCCTCGACTTCCTTCGGCAGGTCCAGAAAGCGCAGAATGACGTCTTTGCGCGGCAGCCCGAGCACGATATTGGCGCGCGGGATCTTCCCGCTCTTGAAGAAATCGTCAATCTCGGCGCGCACCTGGTCCGGGTCGCGCTGGCAATAGCCTGCGATGCGCTTGAAATCAGTGAACACGCCGCCGGCCAGGTTGCTTCTCAAGCAGGTAAGGAGCAGGTCATCCTGGCGGATTTCCATGCCGACGCTGGTCTTAAGATAGATCACTTGGTTTGCCTACCAGTTCGGAATATTTTCATTCCAGTTAAGAATTGTATATTTGTCCTGTCCCCCGAGGTTGAGACGCACCACCGCCCGGATCACCCGGCGCGCTTTCGAGTCGCCTCGACGCGCGGAGGCCGTCAGCGTGAAGACTGCCGTCCTCGACCACGAAATGTAGCCGATGATCCCCGGTCCGGGATTCGGCGTCACTTCACGGTTGATCTCTTCCCAGCTCGCAAACGGCTTCACTTTCCGGCGCTCATAAATCATCTGCGCCGCCGCCGGCGGCATGCCGGGAATCGACAACAGTACGGGCAGCGGAGCATAATTGATATTGATCCGCCGCTGGCTGCCCGCATAAACCGTCAGATAGCGGGAAAGTCCATACAGTTCGACAATCTGCCCGTCATCGGTTTTTTGCCGCCGGCCGTAATAATACTCGGGAGTCACTCCCCTGACGAGAAGGAGTTCCTCCGTTGCTTTCATTCTGCCGCCATCTTTCCACACTTCATAGGGAACCGGCAATCCCAGATAGTAGTCATCCTTGGCTCCGTTCTTGCGCGGGATATCGCCCGGATCGCGCCAATCGAGGATGGAATCCACGATGATGTCCGAATCGGGCTTGGGAATCCCGATCACTTCCACCAGAGCCTGAAGCTGGTCCGCCGCCACCGCATTCAAATTGACCTTGCCGGATTCATCCTGGACGTCCACCACATACTCACCATTGCCGAACTTGCCGGCTACCGTGCCAAGGTCAATGCCATCCGGTTCCAGCGCCTGAAGGCCGGGCAAGTTGGTCTGGGGGATGAGCATTTTCTGATACAGCTGATAGATGGTGGTGGCCATCCCGGCGCGCGCTATGTAATAGGCATCGACCAGGTCGCGCTGGTTGCGGGCCGCGGCCACCTCCACGAAAGTCTCCCGCGAAAAGCTGAGCGCGATGACCGACAGGATGGTCATGATCCAGAGAAGCGCGATCAGGATAACCCCCTCATGGTTGGCACGCATCGCGGATCTTGGGGATGGTATTGAGGGGTTGCTCATTCTCTATCTTCCCCCTCTCCTGCCGCCTGGAGGCAGTGGATTGACATCGCCCGGGCCACGGCCTCTGCCGGGATTGATACCGGGCATGCCGCCGCGGCCAGGGAAGCCAGGGCCGCCCATGCCGGGACCGCCTCTGCCGCGGCCGGGTTCACCGGGATTGCCTCTGCCACGGCCTGGCTCGCCGGGACCGCCTCTTCGATCGCCCTGGCCTCCTCTGCCCCGCCCCACATCGCCGGGGCCGCCGCGGCCCGGCGGACCCATGATGCCGGGGCCGCCGCCCATCCGGCCCTCAAACGGGTCATTGAAGCCCTGCGGGTTGTTGTCGGGCTCAGCCATCAGGGGAATTACCAGCTGCCGGTTCTGGACGGTGCGGTTGGGCCCATAGGCGCTCACGCTCAACGAGATTGCCGCCGGCAACCGGCCAGCGTCAGCGGAATCCCAGGATGCAACCCACTGCGCCGGGACCTGCTCGTCCCCCGGATCCAGATACTCGAACCATGCCCGGGCCAGGTGATTGAATATCGTGGTCACCGGCTCATTGGAGCCTTCAAAGCTGACCATCTGCGTCGGATCCCCCCCTAGGTAGCGCGTTTCACGTTCAATCAACGCGAACTCCCCTTGCTCCGCAGGCACGATTTCGTAGGAGATAAATGTCAATCCGGGATTGTCACGAAACCTGAGGGAGCATTGCGAAACGAACTGAATCCCGGCTTCCGTTCCGGCAAATATTGGATTCTGGACGATGCCGAGCTGCAGATTCAGGGGGGGGACGATCGCGGAGACCGATGCCATCTGCTTTTGCATGAGATCCATGGTGGCCCGGCTGCGCTGGTTTTCATCCATGGTCTCCGTGCCGCGCTTCCATGAGGCAATGCTGATGCGCAGCGCCACCCAGAGCACGAGAGATATCATGACAATCAGGGTGACCGCCACAACCATCTCCACGAGCGTGAAACCCGCGGATCCCATGGCTCTCGAGGGTGTGCAGCGGTTGGCAACGCGTTGCGATGGAGAGCGGGCGTCCCGCCCGCTCTTACAAATGAATTGGGCCTCGGCCGGCAAAGAGGGGGGACGAAATAGCCGACGGGGATGGGAGAAACGCGTGGTTTGCGGGCGGGATGCCCGCACCCCGCTGCAAGCCGATCCTTGGATGGCCTCTTTCATCGCGGATCTCATCGCCCCCCCCGGTTCCCGCCCTGTGTGGGCAACAACGGCGGATTGATCAGTTTCAGGGTCTGGAGCTGAAACCGCGAGGCCTTGGTATTCGGCTCCTGGATGTTCACCACAAAAGACAGGACCTTCGGAGGCGCCAGCTGGGGAGGTGGATTGAAATTCAGCGGCGTCGGCGGAGGCGGCATTTCGACCTCGGTAATCTCGACCGACCATTGAGTTCCATCCTCATAGTCGCCATTCAAGGTGGTCGCCCCGATGATCCTGTCGTCGAGCAGCGCCAGTTCCAGAACCGACTGCGCGCGATCGACCAGTCGCGAGTTTGCCCGCACTTTCCGGATATTGCCGAGCGATCCGGATATCAGCGACAAAGTGAGAGCTACCCCCACCGCCGCGATCGTCAGGGCGACCAGAACTTCCAGAAGAGTGAAACCCGATTCGCGCCTCAAGGCATCTTCTCCGTTTGATTCAGAAGCATCCGGGCCGACCCGGTGATCGGATCCAATACGATCTTCAAGCGGGCCCCGGTTTCCGACTTCACCAGGAACTGCCCGTCTTCCGAACTTCCGTTGGCGAGGAAACGGACCGCAAACGGGCCCTGGACCACTTCCTCCCCGGCAGGATCGAGCCCTGCTATCATCACGTCGGCGGGAGGCCGGTAGACGCGCGCGCCGTCGCCGACATCATCCGCAATCACCACTTTCTGATCCTGGTGATCGATCGTCACCACCATCGTCTTTTGTTCGGTCACTGCCGTTTCCCTGGCCACACGGAGGGCATTCATGACGTCCCGTCCCACAGCCCGCAAGTGGAATGCGGTCCGGCCTCGCCGCAGGGCCGGGTAGGTCATTGCCAGCACCAGGCACATCAGGACCACGACGATGATGACTTCCAGAAGTGAAAAACCCCGCTCGCCGCGGCGGCCGCGGAGTTCACTTCCAATTGCCGACTTCATTGCCGGAACCTTCCGTGCCGCTCGGACCGAGCGTATAAAGGTCGAATTCGTTCCCATGGGTTCCAGGATTCTGGTAAATGTAGGGTTTTTCCCATGGGTCCAGCGGCAGGGTGCCGTTTTTCACATACGGCCCCTTCCAGGATTCCAGGTTGCCCGGATTGGAAACCAGCGCCTGCAGCCCCTCCGCATTGCTCGGATAGCGGCCGACATCAAATGCAAACATCTGGAGCGCGCTTTCGAGTTCGGTGATCTGGATGCGCGCGATCTTGGTTCTGCTCTCCGCCATATGTTTGGTGACGTTGGGGACTACCACCGCCGCCAGCAGAGCAAGAATGACGAGCACGACGATCAACTCAATCAGGGTAAAACCCCTTTCCGAGGCCCTGTTCCTTCGAATCTCAGACATATTCCCTCCCCGGCCCTACCCCAGCAGCGGCCGCAACTACATAGGCACATCGTTGATGCTGAAGATGGCCATCAGCATGGAAACGACAATGGTCCCGATGATCAGCCCCATGGTGAGGATCAGTGCCGGCTCGAAAAACGCGATCATGTTCTTGATCGAGTTGCGCACCTCGACATCGTAGACCTCGGCTACCTGAATCAGCATGGTATCGAGCTTTCCGGATTCTTCTCCCACTTCGATCAGGTGCATGGCGAGCGGCGGGAACACACCGCTGTGCTTCATAGGCTGGGCGATGCCCTCGCCTTTTTTGATCCCGTTGCGGATCGGCTCGATGGCGATGGCGATCTCCTGGTTGGACAGGATTTCCCGCACGATGTTCATCCCGTTCAGCAGCGGCACGCCGCTGTGCAGGAGCGTGCCGAGCGTCCGCGAGAAGCGCGCGACCTCGATCTTCCTGACAACGTCACCCCACATGGGGAGGCGCAGAAGCAAGCGGTCCCACTTGATTCTGCCTTCCGTGCTGGCGCGGAACCGGTGCAGATAGGCGCCGGTGAGGACCACGGCGAGCACGATCGCCCACCAATATCGGGTCACAAGGTCGCTCAATCCCTGCAGAATCGCCATCGGCAGCGGCAGGGGAACCCCCATGTCACGGAAAACGGCAGAGAAACGCGGCACGACAAACACGGTCATGATCGTGATGCTTGCCACCGCCACCACCGACAGGAGCGCAGGATAGATCAGGGCGCCGACGACATACGACCGCAGGTTTTCGCTGGTCTCCAGAAAGGTGGTCAGCCGGCCGAGAATCTCCTCGAGCACGCCGCCGACCTCGCCGGCGTGGACCATGTTGACGTACACCTTCGGGAAAGCATTGGGATATTCACCCAGCGCCTCCGAAAAGGACTTGCCGCCCTTCACCGCCCGAAGGACATTCGAAACGACTTCCGCGAGGGTTGCGCTCTCAGCCAGTTTCGCAAGCACCGCAAGGCTGCGGTCGAGCGGAATGCCCGACCGGACCAGGGTGTGAAGTTCATGGGTAAATACCAGGAGGTCCTTGCGCCGGACTCTCCGCTTTTTCCAGGGCCAGGGAATTTCGCGGGTCAGGACGCTGCTCCTGGCGGTGGCTCCCACCCGGATCGGCAGAAGCCCCATCTCCTGCAGTTTCAGAGATACGGCCGTGAGGTCCGGGGCTTCCATGCTCCCTTCCACCAGCTTGCCTTCCATCGTCGCAGCTTTGTATAAATACGCCGCCATTCTTCGCCGCCCCTCAGACTTCCTGCGTTACTCGCAACACTTCCGAAACCGTCGTCGAACCCTGGCGCACCTTCAGCCAGCCATCGTCCCTCAGCGACCGCATGCCGGCTTCGAGCGCTTTTTTGCGAATCTGGCCGGAGTCCGCCTTGCCTACCGTCAATTTGCGGATTTCGTCATTCATGAGCATGAGCTCGTAGATGCCCACGCGCCCGACGAAGCCGGTATTGGCGCAGAGCGCGCAACCCTTGCCTTCGAAAAACCGGTCGGCGGATGCGCTGCGCCCGCGACGGTAACCGATCTCATCCAGCATTTCCGGCACGGGGAAAACCTCAATCCGGCAATGCGGGCAGATCACCCGGACCAGCCGCTGGGCCAGGACGCCCAGCAGGGACGATGCAATCAGGTAATCCTCCGCGCCCATGTCGACCAGCCGGGTAATGGCGCTCGGGGCATCGTTGGTATGCAGCGTCGAGAAAACGAGGTGGCCCGTCAGGGCCGCGCGGATCGCGATCTCGGCCGTCTCGAGGTCGCGGATTTCCCCCACCATGATCACGTCCGGGTCCTGGCGGACAATGTGGCGCAATCCCGACGCGAAAGTGAGGCCGATTTGCGGATGCACCTGGATCTGGTTGACCCCGTCCATCTGGTACTCGACCGGATCCTCAATGGTGATGATCTTCTTGTCCGGGAGGTTGATCGTGTCCAGGGCGCTGTAAAGCGTGGTCGTCTTCCCGCTTCCGGTCGGCCCGGTGACCAGGAGGATGCCGTGCGGGCGGCGGATCAGCGCTTCCAGGTCGCGCCGGGAATCCTCGGGAAATCCCAGGCGGCCGATGTCGTAAAGATCGCTGTTGCTCTTGTCGAGGATGCGCATCACCACGCTTTCGCCGTACATGGTGGGGAGCGTGGACACGCGCAGATCGATATCCTTGCCGAGCACCTTGAGCTTGATGCGCCCGTCCTGAGGCAGGCGCCGCTCGGCAATATTCAGTTTGGCCATGATCTTGATGCGGCTGATGATGGCTGCCTTCAGCTTTTTGGGCGGAGACTCCACGTCGTACAGGATCCCGTCAATGCGATAACGCACCTTCAGGTCCTTCTCGAACGGTTCGATGTGAATGTCGCTGGCCCTTCCCTCGATCGCCTTGGAGATGATCAGGTTGACAAGCCGGATGACGGGAGCTTCCGAAGCCAGATCCTTGAGCTGTTCGATGTCTTCGATCTCTTCGAGGCTTTCCAGATTCCCTTCGTCGATCCCTTCGATGATGCGGCCCAGGGTCGAGGCTGCCGACCCATACAACCTCTCCAGCACATCCATGACCTCGCTCTCGGCGCCCAGGACCGGCGTGACCGCATAGCCGGTCGTCTGCCGCACCAGGTCCACGGTCCCATCATCCAATGGATCGGTCATCGCCAGGGTGAGGATGTTGCCTTCCAATTTGACCGGGACGAATTTGCACTGCTTCATGAAACGAAGCGTCAGCACGTTTTCCAGGACCGGAACGGCCGGATACTCCGACCCGGAAATGGAGGCGATGTGGAGATGTTCGGAGACGACGGCAAGGCAGTCTTTCTCCGACACATAGCCGAGGTCAACCAGCAATTTGCCGATTTTCTCCCGCGATTCCGCCTGGAGATTGAGCGCGGTTCGCAGTTCTTCCTCGTCCACCAGGCCGCGTTCCAGAAAGACCTGGCCGATCAGTTTGCGCGATTTGACTGCCTGCACTTTAATACTCAAAGATCTTCACCCTGTTTTTAAATTCGTTGATACTCAGCTGCTTGCTCAGAGATTCGTCAATATCACCTTTAGTTACGCTCAAAATCAAGGTTTTATCCACAGTTCCTTCATCAGGCGTGAAATCCTCGAAACGGGCCACAATCGTGATTGTCTTATCCCTGCTCAACAACATAGGCATCGAGGAGCCATGGCTGTACAGCAGCTGCACCAGCATTTCTTTCAAGGTTGCGAGTTTCTGCTTCTTCATCTCCTGGCTGGGAGCCGGACCGCGCAGTTGCCCAAAAGGGGAATTGATCACCCCGCGGTTTACATTCACCATAAACCAGAAATTATATCCTGTATCCGGCACAAAAGCGCCTTTCGGATCCTGAACCACGCCGAAATCGCCCGGTAAAGTGGCCTTGACAACCTCAGCGATGAGGTTTTCAAAGCTCCGGATCGGGGCGCGTAATTGCTTGGAGTCGATTTTGCCGTTCTGGGCGCCTTGCGACGCCAGAGGCAGGCATATCAAACTCAGAACCAGAAATCCGTAGCCGGTCCGCCACCTGCTGCTATGCGTAGTCACTTTCGTTCTCCTTGGATGCTTCTGGGAATATCCCCTTACTTATCGACTAATGCTTGGGGCGGTTTTCCATAAGTTTGCTTTTGAAATAGGTGATATCCGTGCTGCGCGCCTCATCGACGTATTTCAGGGCGCGCTGAATCATCTGATAGTTCAAATCCTGCGAGTAATTCAAATAATTCTGCATGATCTCCCCCACTTCCTCTTTGGTGTAATAATCGGGGGCAGATAAGAGCTTGGGCGCGGGCCCGGGCAGGAGGCTGGTTCTGAACGCGAAACCGCTCTTGTCCCATCGAATATCCGCGTTCGTCAATCCGAGGACCGCCAGCATGACCAGCACCGCAATGGCGGCATAGCGGGCGAATCTCCAGACCGGCCAGTGCATAAGCGAACCGGCGGATTCCCGCCGCGGGACGGCCACCGGGCGCAGGGGAGGCTCATCCTGCCAGGTTTTGAGCATGGATTGAAGACCCTTGAGTCCCTCCAGCTCCTTCCGGCACGCGGCGCATGACTGCATGTGCGCCAGCAGCTCGGGGCTGGCAGCGGGCGTGCCGGATTCGTCGTAAAGCAGCTCCACAAATCGTTCCTGAATTTCCTGGCATTGCATAGCGGTATACCTGGCTGACAGCGGTTACTATCGAATACCCATGCGGACCAGATTGCGCTGTACCCCTCTGAGTCCGTGATACAACCTTGACTTCGCTGTCGACAGCGGGCAGTCCATGATCCGCGCAACCTCCTCGAGGTTGAGCCCGACATATTCCTTCAGGATAATGGCTGTGCGGTGTTCATCGCTCAGGCCTGTGAGCGCCTTCCGGATCAGGTCGCGGACTTCCAGGGCATCGCGCGGGGTGGCGCCTATCGTTGTCGACAGAGTCAATTCTTCCTCGCTGTTTTCCTTGGCGTGCAGCGGCCCGTCCAGCGACAGCTCAGGCGCCTGCCTGCGCCACCGCGACCGGCAATGGTTGAGGGTAATGCGGTACAGCCAGGTCGGGAAACTGTCGGGATCGCGCAGGCTCCCGGCCGACTTGAAGACCGAGAGGAAGGTTTCCTGAACCACATCCTGGGCATCCTCCCGGTTTCCCAGGTAACGCCAGGCAATATTGTAAACCCTGGTCTCCCATTGCCTTACAAGCTCGGTAAAGGCCTGCTCGTCGCCTTTGAGAAATCGTCGGATCACCTGGTCTGCCTCATCCTGCTGATACCCTCTCCTTTTCGCTGCAGTCCGACGGAATATGGACGTCTCCTGCAGCCAAAAAGTCTAAGCTAAAAATCACTGTTTTCGGCATCCAAATGCTATTCCTTCCCCTTCCGGGAATCCAGCTATAAGGCACCCCCACCGGAAGACGGCTTCTGTCAAGCATATAAGTCGCGAAGCGTGGAGAGGGTGTCCAGGCGGGTGCTTCAGTTGAGAAGCTCTGCCTGCGATGGATTTTGCCGGCGGGACGCCCAATGCCGCATGGTTCTTGCATCGGACCGTCAGAATGAGTGCCCGCGCTCCCGGGCGCCCTGCATCGAGTGCATCCCATTCGCAGAGTGAGAGTTTCCGTGGATCCCTTCTGGCTCCTGGCTTCTGGCTTCCGGCTATTCAAGGGGCGAAGCCCCTTGCCTCAGAGCTCGGTGCGGTAATTGGGAGCCTCTTTGGTGACGAGGACATCGTGCACATGGCTCTCTTTGAGACCGAAGCTGGTCACCCGGATAAACCGGCTGCGCGCCTTGAGTTCCCGCAGGTTGCGGCATCCGCAGTACCCCATGCCCGCCCGCAAGCCCCCGGTGAGTTGCGGAATCATGCCTTCGATGCTCCCCCTGTACGGCACCATGCCTTCAATTCCCTCGGGGACGAGCTTCTTCTCGAGGAAGACCCCTTCCTGCGCATAGCGATCGCGGCTGCCGGCCTTCATAGCCTCCAGGGAACCCATGCCGCGGTACACCTTATAGCTCCGATTCTGATACAGAATTGTCTCCCCGGGGCTTTCGTCGGTGCCCGCCAGCAGGGATCCCACCATTATGCAGTCGGCGCCGGCAGCCAGGGCCTTGGTGATATCGCCGGAATATTTGATGCCGCCATCGGCAATGACGGGGATGCGTGCGGCCCGGGCAGCCCGCGCGCAATCCAGAATAGCAGTGATCTGGGGGACGCCCGATCCGGTCACCACACGGGTGGTGCAGATTGAACCCGGCCCCATGCCGACCTTGACCGCGTTGGCGCCGGCGCGGATCAGCTCTCTCGCCCCCGCCTCGGTCGCCACGTTCCCGGCAATCACATCGATTTCGGGAAACCTGCTCTTCAGCCGCCTGACTGCGGAGATGACCCGGGACGAATGGCCGTGGGCCGTGTCGACGACAAGCACATCCGCATGCACTTTGACGAGAGCCGCGGCGCGCTCCAGAAAATCACCCGTTGCGCCGACCGCGGCGCCGACCCGCAATCTGCCCAACTCGTCTTTGCAGGCATTGGGGTAGGCGATCTTCTTCTGAATATCCTTCACCGTGATCAGGCCGCGGAGCCTGTACTTGTCATCCACCACCAGGAGCTTCTCAACCCGGTGGCGGTGCAGAATGGTCTTTGCCTTTTCGAGCGTCGTGCCGACCGGGACCGTGATGAGATTGTCCTTGGTCATCAGCTCCGAGATTTTCAGATCGAGCCGCGTCTCAAAGCGCAGGTCACGATTGGTGAGGATTCCCACCAGCCTCCCCTTGGAAGTGATCGGGAGGCCGGAGATCCCGTACCTCCTCATCGCCTCCACTGCTTCAGAGATCCTCTGATCGGGAGACATGGTGATCGGATTCACGATCATCCCGCTTTCGGAGCGTTTCACGCGGTCAATCTCTTCGGCCTGAGCGTCGATGGACATGTTTTTGTGAACAATCCCCATGCCGCCCTGCTGGGCCATGGCTACCGCCATGCGCGAATCCGTGACCGTGTCCATTGCGGCACTCAGCAAGGGGATGTTCAAGCTGATCCTGCGGGTCAGCCGGGTCGTGATGTCCACTTCGGACGGTATGACATCACTCTTCGCCGGTTCCAACAGCACATCGTCAAAGGTCAGCGCTTCTCTGAATTTCGCGTCTCGAACCATGGCCCTTCATTTCCCATGACATTTCTTGAACTTCTTCCCGCTTCCACACGGGCAGGGATCGTTGCGCCCGACTTTGGCAACCTCACGTTTCCGCGGGGCGGCCGGCGAGTCTCCTCCCGCCCCATAGACAAGGTCTTTTTCCCGCGCCGCCCGGCGCCGCGCTTCTTCCTCTTGCCGAAGGCGTTGCTGTTGCTCATCGGCGGTGACCGGCTCAACCAGGTAGAGGAAGCGGACGGTTTCCTCTTCGCGTCTTGAGTTCAGGGCCTCGAACATGTCGAAGCTCTCCTTCTTGTATTCGATCAAAGGATCCCGCTGCCCATAGCCGCGCAGGCCGATTCCTTCCTTGAGATGGTCGAGGGCCAGGAGGTGGTCCTTCCACTGGACGTCGAGCACCTGGAGCATGATCATGCGCTCCTGATAGCGCATATATTCCGCTCCGACACGTTTTTCCTTATCCTCGTAAACCTGCTTGACCGTCGCGCTCAGCTTTTCCGCCAATTCCGGATAGGTGGCTTCCTTGACATCGAAGCCGAGGGCGCGGATGTCAATGCCGAACTGATTTCCGACGCTGATGCGCAGTCCATCAAGGTCCCATTCATCCGGATGCTTATCCCTGGGAGCACGCTGTTCGATGAACTCCATCATGATGTCTTCGGCGAGGTTCAGGATATATTCTTTCTGGTCGGCCCCTTCGAGCAGATCGCGGCGGATCGCATAGGTGGCTTCGCGCTGCTTGTTCATGACATCGTCGTACTCGAGCAGGTGTTTGCGGATTTCGAAGTTGCGTCCTTCGACCTGCTTCTGGGCGCGCTCGATCTGGCGGGTGATCAGCCTGCTCTCGATCGGAATCCCCTCTTCCATGCCGAGCGTCTGCATGATTCCCGAGATCCGGTCGCTGGCAAAAATGCGCATGAGGTCGTCTTCGAGGGAGAGGTAGAAGCGGGAAGAGCCGGGATCTCCCTGGCGGCCGGCGCGGCCGCGCAGCTGGTTGTCGATGCGCCGGGCCTCGTGTCTCTCGGTGCCCAGGATGTGCAGGCCGCCGAGTTGGACCACCTCATCATGTTCCTTCTGGCATACCTTGACCAAGTGCTCCCGGATGCGGTCGTACTCCTGCCTGCCGACCGCCTCGGGGGTGAGGTTTTTTTCACGCAGGCTCTGGACTGTCAGAAAATCGGGGTTGCCGCCAAGGAGAATGTCCGTGCCGCGACCGGCCATGTTGGTGGCAATGGTGACTGACTTCTTCCTGCCGGCCTGGGCCACAATCTCGGCTTCCTTGGCATGGTACTTGGCGTTGAGCACAACGTGGGGCACACCCGAGCGCTTCAGCAGGGTGCTCAGTTTTTCGGATTTTTCGATCGAGACGGTTCCGACCAGGACCGGGCGCCCCAGCGCGTAGAGTTCCTTGATCTCTTCAACCACGGCGTTGTACTTCTCCCGTTCCGTGCGATAGATGATGTCCGGATGCTCGGTCCGGATCAGATCCCTGTTGGTCGGGATCACATTGACCTCAAGCTTATAGATCTTGAAAAACTCCTCGGCTTCCGTTTCCGCCGTCCCCGTCATGCCGGCAAGTTTTTTGTACATGCGGAAGTAGTTCTGGAAGGTCACAGTCGCGAGCGTCTGGTTCTCACGCTCGATCTTGACGTTCTCCTTGGCTTCCAGGGCCTGGTGCAGGCCGTCGCTGTAGCGGCGGCCCGGCATGAGCCGGCCGGTGAACTCGTCGACGATGACGACCTCGCCGTCCTTGACCATGTAGTCGACATCACGCTTGAACAGAAGGTGGGCCTTCAGCGCCTGGTAGATGTGATGGACCCAGTCCATGTTCTGCGGTTCAAAAAGATTGCCGACTCCCAGGAGTTTCTCAGCCTTTTCAACCCCCTCTTCGGTCAGGTTGACGGTGCGGGCCTTTTCGTCGACCTGGAAGTCGACATCGCGCCTCAGCTTCGGGATGATCCGGTCGATCTTGTAGTACTTGTCGGTAGACTCCTCGGCCGGCCCGGAAATGATCAGCGGAGTGCGAGCCTCGTCAATCAGAATCGAGTCCACCTCATCGACGATTCCGAAGTTGAAACCTCTCTGGACGCAATCGGCCAGATCGTACTTCATGTTGTCGCGCAGATAATCGAAGCCGAATTCGTTGTTGGTGCCGTAGGTGATATCTGCGCCGTAGGCGGCCTTTCGTTCCGCATCGGTCAGGGGATGCTGGACGCACCCGACGGTAAGGCCCATGGCGCGGTAGAGCTTGCCCATCCATTCGCTGTCGCGGCCCGCCAGATAATCGTTGACGGTGACGATGTGGACCCCTTTCCCGTCCAGGGCGTTGAGATAGGCGGGAAGCGTCGCCACCAGGGTTTTCCCTTCACCGGTTTTCATCTCGGAGATTTTTCCCTGGTGCAGGACCATGCCGCCGATGAGCTGCACGTCGAAGTGCCGCATCGCAACGAACCTGCTCCCGGCTTCCCGGACGGCGGCAAAAGCTTCCGGCAGAATGTCGTCCAATGACTCCCCATCCGCAAGACGCTTGCGCAACCTGGCGGTAAGCTCCGGAAACTGCGTGTCGGACAGGCGCTTCATTTCCGGTTCAAACTCGTTAATGCGCTGCACCAGCGGCGCTATTTTTTTCAGGTCGCGATCGTTCTTGCTGCCTACGATTTTGGTGAGAATCGCATTGAACATTCGGGAAGATCTCCGGACGGGTATGAGAGGATTACTCTATCAAATGGCGCCAATTCAGTCAACGTGATGCGGAATTCGAAGGCTTTTGCCTGCTTTGACTTATGCGCGCCGGCCCGGAGCGGGCGCCACCCGTGCAAGGGGGCCGGGCAGGCCTGAGGACGAACGGATGCCGGGTGCCGTTGTTGTGCAGAGATTCGCCGGGAGCGAGCCGCGTCCGATTGACGCGGCAGTCCAGGCTCCTGGCCCGCATTTCTCACCAGGCTTCGTAGCGAGGCGGCGCGGACGGGCATGGCTACAAGGCGCGCCACGGGAGGGCGCCGCAGGCGTACTTGACAGTACGTCGAGGAGACCGGCCGAGCGCAACACAGTTGACATGCCCGGATCCGCCGCCGCGGTAGAAGCCTGATGAGAAATGCGGGCTAGGGTTTGCCGCCGCCGCGGGTGCCGGAGGGCGGCTGGAAAAATCGGGCCGGATCAAGGCATCGGTTGTTCTGCCAGATTTCGTAATGCAGATGCGGGCCGGTGGTTCTTCCGGTCATCCCGACATAGCCGATGATTTCACTTCGGGAAACGTGCTGACCGACCTGCACATTCATGCGCTGGAGATGCGCGTAACGGGTAATCAGTCCGAACTTATGATCGATGACGACGAGGTTGCCATAGCCCGCAAAGGTGCCCGCGAAGATGACCGTCCCGTCCGCGGGAGCGACAATCCGGCTGCCTGAGGGAGCTGAGATGTCCACTCCGGCATGGGTTTCCTTCACGCCCGGGTTGAAAGGATCGGCTCTGACCCCCTTAGCGGCGGTAATGTAACCACGAACCGGCGCCAGAGACGGATAAGCGGCTTCGACGAGAACCTCGTCGGTGATCCGGTTGTTGAGCCCACGGAACCGCAGCTCGAGGGAGGAAACCTTCTTGTTGTAATTAGCCATCGATTGCAGAGCGCCTGCGGAGGCCGGCCGGGGCCGCGACAGAATATCATCGGACATGCCGCCGACGCCGCCGAGGCTTTTATCTGAATTGTAGCCGGAAAAAACCATCAGCTTATGAGAGAGATTCTCCAGGATATCCACCTTCTCTCCCAACTGGGCGGTCTGCACTTTGTATTGATAATTCTCGGACCGTAACGCATCGTTCTCCGACAGGCGATGGTTGTAATCCACGACCTTGAGAAGCATGCGCCCGTATTGAAAGGCCGCCCCCCCCAGCACAAAGATGCCGAGAAGTGCGCAAATGCCGATGGCGGCAAGAACCGAATACGGCAGGGAAAGTCGCCAGACCTTTCCTCTCGCATTGCCCGCCACGATGAAAGTATAAAGCCTCTTCTTGAACATTTGGATCCCTTCTTCTCCAAATTTCCAGTCCCCGGCGAAGGGGCAGCCCGTCCATGCAGGTAACCAGGCTGAAGGTTAATGGCGGCATTCTATTTGGCACCCGGGAGCCTGTCAACCCTAAATTCAAAAATCTGGAGAGATGGAGCGCGGGCGTTGCCATCCAATTCTTTCAACCTGGACCTGGTTCCTGACCTGGACGTAGACCCGGACATGGACTTGGACCGCTTTTGAGCAGGGGAAGGTGTGAACCTGTTTGTACGTACGCAAAAACGACGGCAGGAAATATTCCGGCCCTATAAGCGTCCAGGTCCACGTCCAACTCGAGGTTCAGGTCCAAGTCCAGGTGTAACTTTACTCATACCTTGCGGGCGGGACGCCCGCGCTCCTCCCGTCTTCTGTATCCAGTCTCCTTCCCTTCCAAACCAGATTGCACCCGGCAAGCCCATTGACTATAATAAAGTCTGAACTTTATTGGGGGGTGAACTGGATTCGACGGGGGTCAAGAGGCTGTCAGAGGCATGCCGAGTGCTCCGCGACTCGTTAAATCGTGGTAAAACAACAACTGCTGACACTCAGTTAGCACTGGCCGCTTAGGCGGTCACGTCTCGCCGATTCTGCCTGCGGTTTCGGATTGAGGCGTCGACAAGCAGGATAGGGGAGGATTCAGGCCCTGGGATCCAAACCGAAATCATAAAGGGCTAGCGGCGCATCGACCTTGCCGGTTCGATCGCGGCGTCCGCGAAACAGAACGAATTCGGATAAGCATGTAGGCTCCACACGCTGAGGGCTTTCGGACGCGGGTTCGATTCCCGCCACCTCCACCATATTCTTGCGATCTACCTGCGCGGGACAGTTTTGGCAGCACAGGTTTGTAGCTTGTCTCCTCGTCGAATATGCGGCCGTCGCAGGCTGGAAGACTGCGCCACCAAGACCTCAGTTCAGCGTGAGCCGAGCTCGCGCAAACCATCCTCGGCAGTCTTTGACTTGGCAGGATCGACCCGTTTCAATGTCAGGAAGGCCTGGCGCGCTTCTTCTTTCATTCCTTTGCCGGCATAGGCGTAGGCGAGATTCATCCAGGCGTCACCGTAAGCTGGATTGATTTCCAGTGCTTTGCGCGCGTTCTCGATGGCTTGGTCCCATTTTTCATACATCGCATAAATGCCGGCAATATTGCTGTAGGTCAGCTCACGGTGCGGATTGATCCGGGCAGCGGATTTCAGGAAATCGAGAGCTTTCTGAAAGTCATGGATGCTTATGTAGAAGATGCCTATTTGCTGCAGCAGCTCATCCTGCATCGGCGCCTCCTGATACGTTTTCATGTAGTAGTCCTTTGCTTCCTCGACCCGTCCCTGCCTTAACCGGATGTTGCCCATGCCGGAATAGATTCCCGCCAATCCGACTCTACTTTTGGCATAAGCCCGCTGCCAGCCCTCAAGAGCCTGGGTTTCCCATTTTTCGGCCTGCTTCACCTCATTGCGATCACAGTAATACGTCGCCAGGTTATGCGCGATCGCGGTCGCGTCCGGCGAGCGCTTCATCGTCTCGATGTAGAGGGTCGGATTGTTACGCCATATGGGAATTTCGCGCCACGTCACCCATGCAAATCCGATCACCCACAGGGAGAGCCCAATCATCACCGGCTGCTGCCGCCTCCACCGCCATTGCCGGGAATCCATCAACCGCCTGAGGCTCTCGGCAGCAATGGCGATCAGCAGGCAGGACCCCAGACTCGGAATATAGAGGTACCGGTCGGCAAAGACGCTTTCACTGACACCTCTTAAATTCAATACCGGAACGATCGTGAGAAAACAGTATCCAAATAAAAAAAGTACGGTCCCGTGCCGGCGCAGCCTCCATGCCGCCGCTCCGAGACCCCCAAGAAAGACCAGGCTCAGCAGGAATCCGGCATCCGAAGGACTCATCACAGGCTGAAAAACGTGGAAGGGACTCATTCCGTAGGGCACAAACATCTTGACGATGTACTTGGCCCAAATCACAAAGGTGCTCATTACCTGGGAACTCAGAGGCAGTTGCGTAAGATACTGGCTGATCGAAAACGCCCCGAGCGCAGCCACGCGCAGCATCGCGTACAGGCCAAACAGCGCAGCGAAAATCGCATAACGGGACCAGCGGAGCCTCCTCTCCAGGCACCAGTCAAGCCACGCGGCCAGAATCGGGAAGGTAAACGCCATCTCCTTCGAAAGTAATGCGCCCGCGAAAAAAATCACGGAAAAAGCGAATTGCCGGTTGGCATCAGGTCGTCGTAAGCTCTGGAAATAGAAATACAGCGCGCCGAAATAAAATGCCGCGCACAGCGGATCCACCACGGCGGCGATCCAAGTGACCGATTCCACATGGATCGGGTGCAGCGCAAACAAAAGGCCGGCAGCCAGGCTGACCCATCTGTTTTCCGTCAAGCGATACCCGATGAATACCACCCAGAAACAACACAACGAGTGCAACAGGACGCTAAACAGGTGGTAGGCGAACGGCGCCAGCCCGCCGATCGAATGCGCCGCAGCATAAACGATCATCTGCAGCGGCCGGTAATAGTTCGACCTGGCTGCCTGTCCGGTAAAGGCCCACACATCGGTAGTGAAAAAGCGGCCGGCATCTGCCCAGCTGCGGATCCAGGCGTTTCTTACTATCTGGGAATTGTCATCATAGACGAACTCATACGGAAGAGTGCGGACAAACACGCAGGCCCCAGCCAGAACCACAATCAGGATTATCCAGACGGGAAGACGGGCAACCGCAGACGGGCCCTTGGGGGGCGCCGGTTTCTTGTTCTGTTCTTTGCTGAATTTGCCTGTCTTGCTCAATCTGATTTCCGTACTGGAGTTCGCGGTCAGCCCGCTATGCGAAGCGCAGCGGGCTGCTTTCGAGATTACCACATGTGGCATGGGCCATGCGATTTTTTCGGCTGCCGGACTGTGATTCAGACAGTGACAACAATGCAAAACGCGACCCCGACCCCGGGAACGCTCCTCTTTGATTCGTGGAGTCCCAAATCAGCAGCGGTTTGCTGCGCACGGTCAGCGTGAGTTGAGCTCGCGCAATCCATCCTCGGCAGTTTTTGACTTGGCGGGATCGACCCGTTTCAACGTCAGGAAGGCCTGGCGCGCTTCCTCTTTCATTCCTTTGCCGGCATAGGCGTAGGCGAGATTAGTCCAGGCATCGCCATATGCCGGGTTGATTTGCAGCGCTTTGCGCGCGTTCTCAATGGCCTGATCCCATTTTCCATACATTGCATAAATGCCGGCAATATTGCTGTAGGCAACCTGGCGGTGCGGATTTAATTTGACGGCAGATTGCAGGAACTCGAGAGCCTTCTGATAGTCACGGGCGCCTATAAAAAAGATGCCGATGTTTTGCAGCAGCTCGTCGCTCCACGGCGCCTCCTGATTCGCCTTCAGATAAAAATCCCGCGCTTCCTCTACCCGCCCCTGCTTGAAACGGATGCCGCCAAGGCCTGAATAGATCTCCGCTAATCCGGTTCTGTTTTTGGCATAAGACTGCTGCCAGCCTGCCAAGGCTTGCGCGTCCCACTTTTCGGCCTGTTGAAGATCATCACGATCATAGTAGTACGACGCCAGGTTATGTGCTATCAATGCCGCGTTGGGTGAGCGCTTCATCGTCTCGAAGTAGAGCGTCAGATTATCGCGCCAAACCGGTACTTCGCGCCAGGTCATCCATGCAAATACCATAATCCACAGGGCAATCCCGATCATCGCCGGCCGTTGCCGCGCCCACCGCCACGACTTGGAGTCAATAAACCGCCTGAGGCTCTCAGCAGCGATCGCAATTAGCAGGCAGGATCCCAGGCTCGGAATATATATATAACGGTCGGCAAAGGCATTTTCTCCGATACCTGTCAGATTCAATACTGGAGTGATGGTGAGAAAACAGAATCCGGACAAAAAAAGTGCTATCCGGTGCCGGCGCAACCTCCAAATCAACGCCCCAAGGCCTGCGAGAAAGATCGCGCTCAGCAGGAATCCGGGATCCGAAAGACTCATCACAGGCTGAAAAACGTGGAAAGAACTTATTCCGTAAGGCACAAACATCTTCGCGATGTACTCGGCAAAAAGCACAACCATGCTCATGATCTGGTTACCAAGAGGCAGTTGCGTCAAATGCTGTTTGATCGTGAACGCCCCGAGCGCATACATACGCAACACAGCGTAGAAACCAAAAACGCCGGCGAAAACCGCATAACGGGACCAGCGAAGTTTCCTCTCCAGGCACCAGTCGAGCCACGCGGCCAGAACCGGGAAGGTAAACGCCATTTCCTTCGAAAATAATGCGCCCGCAAAAAAAATCACGGAAAGAGCGAATTGCCGGTCGGCGTCAGGGCGCCGAGAGCTCTGGAAATAAAAATACAGCGCGCCGAAATAGAATGCCGCGCAGAGCGGGTCCACAACGGCGGCGATCCAGGTGACCGATTCCACATGGATCGGGTGCAACGCAAACAAAAGGCCGGCCGCCAGCCCGATCCATTTGTTTTCCGTTAAGCGATATCCTATGAGAACCACCCAAAAACAACACAGCGCATGCAACAGGATGTTGAACAGGTGGTAGGCGAACGGCGCCAGCCCGCCGACCGAGTACGCGGCAGAATAAACGATCATCTGCAGAGGCCGGTAGTAGTTCGACCTGGTCGCCTGTCCGGTAAAGGCCCACACATCGGTGGTAAAAAAGCGGCCGGCATTTGCCCAACTGCGGATCCAGGTGTTTCTTTCTATCTGGGAATTGTCATCATAGACGAATTCATACGGAAGACTGCGGACAAACGCGCAGGCCCCGACCAGAACCACGACCAGGATTATCCAGATGGGAAGACGCGCAACCGCGGACGGCCCCCTTGGAGACGCCGGTTTCTTCTGATCGCTTCTGGATTTGCTTTTCTTGCTCAATCCGGTTTTCCTGCTGCAGTTCGCGATGAGTCTTTGGACGTTTCGAGATTACCACAGGTGGCATGCGGCATGCGATCTTTTCAAATCGAATCCGCTTCCACCCGCAGAGCGGGCAGCATGATGAAGGGCCCCCCGAGAGGCCCGCTGAACAGCAAACGCGAACCGACATCGATACCGCGATTCGATGCTGTTTCGGAGCCGTGCGCGTGAGCAAGGGGATGTTTGACACCTGCAAGCCGCGATCGACAAAGAGAACCGGACCCTAACATATCCGCTTGCTCACGCGCGCGGCTCCGTCGCTTCAACCGAAGTCTTCTGCAAAAAATCGAAAATTTCACGCCGGAACGACAAAGCCTTTGCGAGTCACGACGCCAAAGGCGGCGGCATGCTGCGCATGGCAGCCAATACGGCTCGGACAGAAACCTGCTCAAGGCAAGTATGTTGGACTCCTGCCGCGCCGGACAGGCAGGCAGCGCAATTTTCCGCCGCCCTCAAAACAGACACCCAGGAGCCGGCAGGCCCCCAATGCGCCGGATTCGTCGGCCCAAAGAGGAGGATGCTCGGGATCCCGAGACCAGCGGCAAGATGGGCAATCCCCGAGTCGTTGCCGATAAACCGGCAGGAGTGTTGCAGCACGGATGCGAGCAGCGGCAGGGGCAGGTTCCCGGCGATCAGAATGCCCGGTCCGGACAAATTCAGCTTGCGGACGAGTGCGGGCTCCGCCGGGCCTTCGATCATCAACAGGCCCCAATCCGGGCACAGAATCCGTGCCAGTTCCCGATATCTCGGCAGCGGCCAGCGTTTCTCCGGACTGCCCGCCCCACAATGAAGGGCGAGCAGCGGTTTCCGCGCGTCCCAGCCCTGTTCCCGCAACCATGTCCTTCCCCTTTGCCCCACTTCGGGATCGAGCCGGATTTGAAGGCGCGGGTCCCATGCGCATTCGAGAATCCAGGGGCGCAATCCTTCGAAGAAGAGTTGCGAGACATGCCGCCCCTCGCCGGGACCCGGTTTCCAGCAAGGCGACAAAACGTCGGGATGAATGTGCGACCAATTCCGCGCAAACACCTCCTCCCGGGACCCGGTCCAGGAGACAATCCGGTCAAAGCCGCGCCAGAACCGGGCGTCCTCCACCGGAGGCATGGAACGATAAAGCCGGTGCACAGGCAGGGCTGAGAGGGAAACGACCTTGTCGGCAATCCCGAAGGAGACGGCGCCGGCGAAATCGAGGTTCGCGGCCAGGGTGATGCGGACGCCGGAGATGTGCTCACGCAGGATCCGGAGCGCCGGAAGGGAAAGAATGATATCCCCCAGCGCTCCCGGATGAAGAACGAGGATTTCCACTATTCGATGACCATCGCCGTGCTGTTCTGATTGGCGATACTGACCTGGGCTGCAACCCTGCCGGCAATTTCGGCAAATGCCTTGCCTGCCGGTGATGCAGATTGACCGAGCACGATCGGATTGCCGCTATCACCGCCTTCGCGAATGCCGAGGTAAAGCGGCACACCCCCCAGAAACGGCACTCCGTAGCTGCGGGCCGTCTCTTCCCCGCCGCCGTGATGGAAAATGTGGGTGCGCGTGCCGCACTGAGGGCACTCGAAATAGGACATGTTTTCCACGATCCCCAGAACCTCCACGCGCACCTGGCGGAACATCATGATCGCCTTGCGCGCATCCTGAAGGGCGACATCCTGCGGCGTCGTGACCACCACGGCGCCCATTAGGGGCACCGTCTGGGTCAGCGACAGCTGCACGTCACCGGTTCCCGGCGGCAGGTCGACGAGCAGATAATCCAGTTCACCCCAGTCGACCTGGCGCAAGAACTGCTGGATCACATTGTGGAGCATGGGACCGCGCCAGATGACCGGCGTGTCCTGGGCGGTGAGAAAACCCATCGACATGACCTTGACGCCGTAGTTTTCGAGCGGCTGAATGCGTTCGTGAATCGCCTGGGGCTGGCCCGAGATGCCCATCATCCCCGGAATGTTCGGCCCATAGACATCTGCGTCCAAAAGGCCCACCCTGGCGCCATCACGGGCCAGAGCAACCGCCAGGTTCACCGCGACCGTGCTCTTCCCCACCCCGCCTTTGCCGCTGCCGATGGCAACGATGTTCCTGACCCCGGAGATTTCCTGCCTGCCGGCGCCGTGCCGGCCGCTGGTAACCCGGGCCGACATGCGCACGTCGACTTCGCGCACGCCCGTCACCTTGAGGACTTCCTCGCGCGCCTGGCGCTGCATCAGATCCTTGACCGGGCAGGCGGGAGTCGTCAGTTCGATCGTGAAGGAAACCCTGCCGCCGCTTACTTTCAGGTCTTTGACGAAATCGAGAGCGACGATATCCTTGTGCAGATCCGGATCCTGCACCCGCCGGAGAGCGCGCAGCACCTCCTTTTCCAAACCGCTTTTTTGCTGATCTTCCATGCGTTTGTCCATGCCGCGAAATATATGTCGCGCGCCCCCCCCTGTCAACCGCGCCCGCACCCGGACCTGGACCTGGACCTCGACGTGGACCTGGACCAGATCCAGGCCGTACCGCAAGAGATTCAGGGCAATCCCGTTTGGAGTGCGGCGACTGGTCGCCGCTCTTGGAACCGCCTGCTGGCCGAACCAGGCAGCTTGCTGCCTGGAATTCCACGAGCCGAACTCCAGCTGCACTCTACAACGGCTACTTTTTCAAAATGTACACGATGAGGGTAAGGACAACGCTGAGGGCAATGCAGGTGGTAAGAGGAAAATAAAACTGAAAATTGCCCCGCCTGATGTGGATGTCGCCCGGCAGCCGCCCTATTTTCAGAAAGGAGAGGATGCTTGTGTAGCTGACAAGCACCCCGATAATCACCAGCATCACACCGATGACAATCAGCCAGCGGCCAACGGGAATCATGGAATCTCTCCTGCGCGTGCGGAATTTCCACCCGCCCCCTCCGTGCCTTGATCAGAAGATGTCACGGAGGAAAAGAACGGAAATTCCCGCATGCTCAATTCAAAAAACCGGGGGATACCGGCTCAGTTGCAGGCCTCAACCCCGCCGAAGAAATAGGCCGTTTCGAACGCCGCGGTCTCGGGCCCATCCGAGCCATGAGTCGTATTGCGCTCGATGGAGATGCCGAACTCATGGCGAATCGTTCCCGGAGCGGCCTTTGCCGGAGCGGTGGCGCCCATCATCGCGCGCCAGGTCGAGATCGCATCCTCGCCCCACAGGATCATCAGGACGACCGGAGCTTCCGACATATAGGATATGAGGCTGTCGAAAAACGGCTGCGCCTTGTGTACAGCGTAGAAGCCCTCGGCCTGCCTTTTGGACAGGTGGGCCATTTTCAGCGCCTTCACCTTCAGGCCTTTTTGCTCGATGCGCCGGATGATCTCGCCGATCAGGTTGCGGGCGACTCCGTCCGGTTTGATAATGGCAAGCGTCTGTTCGATCATTCACTTCCTTTCAGGGCTTGAGCCACGGCCTCGCCGATGTCGGCGGGGCTGGTTACCACGTGCAAGCCCGCGTTTTTCATGGCCGTCATCTTCTCGGCTGCAGTCCCTTTGCCGCCGGAGATAATGGCGCCCGCGTGCCCCATGCGGCGGCCCGGGGGGGCGGTCTGGCCGGCGATAAAACCGATGACCGGCTTTTTCACGTGCTGTTGGACGTAATTGGCCGCATCTTCTTCCGCTGTTCCGCCGATTTCACCCACCATTACGATGGCTTGAGTTTCCGGGTCCGCGTGAAACAGCTCGAGCGCATCGATGAAATTGGTCCCGATGATCGGATCGCCGCCGATTCCGATGCACGTCGACTGGCCGATGCCGCGGTTGGACATCTGTCCGACCGCTTCATAGGTCAGGGTGCCGCTGCGGGACACAAGGCCGACGTTGCCTTCCCTGAAGATCCTTCCCGGCATGATGCCGATCTTGCATTTTCCCGGGGAAATGATGCCCGGGCAGTTCGGGCCGATCAGCCTGCTCCTGGATTGCCTGAGCATGGCGGAAACGCGGACCATGTCGAGCGTGGGGACTCCTTCGGTAATGCACACGATCAGCGGCATTTCCGCGGCGATGGCTTCCATCACCGCATCCGCGGCAAACGGCGGAGGAACAAAGATGACGGTGGCATTGGCGCCTTCCTTGGCGATGGCGTCGGCCACGGAATTGAAAACCGGGACACCTTCATGAACGGTGCCGCCCTTTCCGGGCGTAATGCCGGCGACGACCTTGGTGCCATAGGCAATGCATTGCCGGGCGTGAAACGAACCTTCGCGTCCCGTGAGCCCCTGCACCGCCAGACGGGTGTTCTTATCAACGAGTACAGACAAGGCGATTCTCCTCATTTAGCCCGTTATGCGAAGCGTAACGGAAATTTGGTTCTCGTTGGAAGCAAGAAGCCGGAATCTCTGTGTCGGGCTCTTCCCCGCCAGCGATTTGATATCTATATTGATTGCTTCTGGCTTCTGGCTCCTGGCTTCCCATATCCCGCCGCTTTTTGGCGGGATATCAAGGGCGCAGCCCTTGGCTGGCCAGTGCAACGACTTTCTCCGCGGCATCCTTCATGCCCTGGGCGACCGTGAACTTCAAGCCGGAGGTCCGCAGGATCTCCTGGCCCGTTTCTACATTCGTCCCCTCGAGCCTGACGACCACGGGTATGCCGATGCCCATGGACCGGACGGCTTCCACTACGCCGGCGGCCACAATGTCGCAGCGCATGATTCCGCCAAAAATATTGATCAGGACTGCTTTGACGTTTTTGTCGCCCAGCAGAATCTGGAAAGCATTGCGCACCATTTCGGTGGTGGCGCTGCCGCCGACATCGAGGAAGTTGGCCGGGCTGCCGCCCGCCAGCTTGATGATATCCATGGTGGCCATTGCCAGGCCCGCTCCATTGACCATGCAGCCGATGTTGCCGTCCAGGCGGATGTAATTGATCCCGTAACGCGATGCCTGGATTTCAAGCGGGTCCTCTTCGAAGTAATCGCGCAGTTCCAGCAGCTCTTTGTGGCGGTAGATCGCGTTATCGTCGAAGTTGATCTTTGCGTCCAGGGCAAGCAGACGGCCATCGCCGGTAAGCAGGAACGGGTTGATCTCGACGAGAGACGCATCGGTAGCCTCAAACGCCTTGTACAGTGCCGTCATGAACCTGGTTGCCGGACCGAACAGCTCCCCGGTCAGTCCGAGGCCGAAAGCCAGCCGGCGGGCATGGAATGGCTGGAATCCGGTCCGGGGATCGATGTATTCCTTGTGAATCAAGTGAGGGGTTTCCGCGGCGACCTTCTCGATATCCATGCCCCCTTCGGTCGACGTCATGAAAACCGGCCGGTGGCTGGCCCGGTCAATGACGATGCCCAGATAAAACTCCTTCTTGATTTCCATGCCCTCTTCGATCAGCACGCGCCGGACCGTGCGTCCTTCGGGCCCGGTCTGGTGGGTTACCAGGTTCATTCCGATGATCTGATGAGCAAGTTTTTCGGCTTCGGCTGGGTTCTTGGCAAGCTTGACGCCGCCCCCTTTGCCGCGCCCCCCCGCATGGATTTGCGCCTTGACCACGACCGTTCCGCCGAGCCGGGCGGCGATGTCGAAGACCTCGAACGGACTGGTCGCGACCTCTCCGCGGGGAACCGGGACGCCGAACTGCGCCAGGATCTTCTTCGCTTGGTATTCGTGTATCTTCACGTGACTTTCCCTTCCCTGAGCTGCCCCACACACCCCGGGGATTCAACAAAAGGTAGATAAGGAGTGCACACAAGGAGCCCGCAGGGGAGCCCCGGAAAAACCTAACATTTTATAGTCCGCCGCCCGCGTGCGCAACGGGAAAAACCAACGCTTATCGTTGACCTCAAAGCCTCAAAGGGCTCGAAGGTTCTCAAAGATAATTTTTTGGAGAACCTTCGAGCCCTTCGAGCCTTCGAGGTGAAATGCAGCCCGGTATGCAGAGTCACCCCGGTTACTTGCCCTTTTTGCTGAGCTCTTCCTGGGCTTTGACCAGATTTGCGCGGGCGTCGTGATATTCAGGAGTGATGCGCAGGGCCTCACGGTATTCGGCGACAGCCTCTTCCAGGCGGCCGAGGGACTGAAATGCATAGCCCAGGTTGTTGTGGCCGACTGCAAGGTTGGGTTTCAGCCTCAGGGCATCCTTATATCGTGCAATTGCTTCCTGGACCCGACCCATTCCCTGCAGCGTGATCCCCAGATTGCTGAGTGCCTCGGCCATATTGGGCTTGAGCCGCAGCGCCTCTTCATATTCGGCAACCGCCTCCTCGAGACGGCCCATACGCTGCAGTGCGTTTCCCAGGTCGGAGTGGATTTCGGCGACATCCGGTTTCCGGTTCAGCGCCTGCCGGTACATCTCCACGGCTTCTCCGTCGAGCCCCTTCTCCTGCAAGGCCATGCCAAGATTGGTGTACGCCATCCAGCATGCAGGATTGCGGCGGATCGTCGTGCGGTAGAGCGTCTCTCCGTCGACGTACTGCCGGCTTTGACTCCAGGCCAGCACAGCCAGCGGCCCTGCGATCACTATGGCTGCGGCAACCGCCGCGCGCCGCTGCTGCGCTTTCCAGCGCCGCACCAGGACAGGCAGTGCCCCGCAAAACAGCGCAATGATTCCGATGCTCGCCAGGTACTGAAAATGGTCCGCCACAAACGAGTAGCGGAATGGAAAGACGTTGAAGAAACCCAGAGCCGGAAAGAGCGTGCCGCAGAAGTAAAGCACCGCAGCCAGCGGGGCCCGCGACCGCCTCCGCAGCCACCATAGCGCTGCTATCAACACAATCAACGCTGCCGGGTAAACATACTGCCAGGCTGCAGCCTGGCTGATTTGCCAGCGCGGATAAATGAATATCAGGTTGGCCGGCCAGACGAGCTTGCCGAGATAAAACCAGGTGACCCGTCCCGCGATCAGGCACCGTTCGACGAAAGTGAAGGCATATTCCGCGCCCGAAGCGCCGATCACGGCGCGCTCAATCCAGTTTGTCAAAAGGCCGCCTGCGATACCCAGCGCAAAAAACGGGATGAGCGGAAGCACATCGGCACGCCCGGCCAGGCGGCCGCGCTTCCACCAGAACACCACCAGCAACGCGGCCGGCAGCGTGGCGGTCACGCTCTTGCTCAACAGCGCGAGGACAAAGAGAGCCAATGCCGCCCAGTAGGATTTCTTGTTCCGCTTGTCGTCAAAATGCAGGTAGGCCAGCGCCGCACTCAGATAGAACACTCCCGAAAGGGTGTTCTTGAGTTCAGTGATCCAGGCCACCGATTCGACATGCACCGGGTGCAGCGCAAAGATCAGCGCCGCCAGCCATGCCCAGGGCACCTCCAGCCGCATCAGGACGAGCGCGACCAGAAACGCCGCGAGCGCGTGCAGGAGGACGTTGACCAGGTGATAGCCTTCGGTGCCGTCGCCCCACAAAAGATGCTGCAGCCAGAACGCGGTGTGGGTCACAGGGTAATACTGCTGCGTTGCAGTCAGATCGAACCAGATGCGCCCCAGGCCGGCAGCCGACTGCAGCTCGGGCCGGGTGATGTGCCCGTCATCGTCCCAGAGCAGGCCGCCATGCCGGGCCGGGGCATAGACAATCAGGGTCGATACGATCAGCCCGGCAAGCAGAATCCACTTTGCGGCGGATCCGCCTGCCTGATTTTTTTGCGCTACCTTGCCCGGCTTCCTGCCGGGTCGCCCGGCCGTTTGCTTCTTGTGACTCATGCGAGATCAATCATGAAAGCTGATTCCGGAAGCAATGCGGCAGGCGGGCAACCGGCGCCGTTTCACCTTCGAGACCGCATCGCACGCGCAACATATAGCAAAGCTGCCGGATATTGCAAGCGATGTGCACCGATTTCGAGCGCCGGGATGCGGCTTGGAGGATTTCATCGGACTTGCGTCTGCAAAACCATGAGGCGCAGCACATAACAGACTAAAGCTGCCACAGGCCCTGAAAATCAAGGATTCAGGACGCTAACAGGATTTTGCGCGCACCAACGGCGATTACGCCGCCTCCTGACGAGGGCATCGAATCGATCCGTCGCGCGACACGGCCCGGCCGGAGCGAAATCCGTTGATTTGGGACTCTCAAGAGCATACACTATGGAAGTATGCTGGATGAATAGATTACGGAGATATCATGATAGCCATATCACTCAAGCTTCCCGAGGATCTCGAAGAGGCAAGCCGGCGTTGTGCGGCTTCACTGCGCCTCTCCCGTGCGGCCTATATCCGCCTTGCGGTCGAAAGGATGAATCGGGAAATGGAGACGCGGGCGCGCGCGCGCCGGCTGGCTGAGGTTTCCAGGAGGGTCCGCGGCGAAAGCATGCGCATCAACAAGGAGTTTTCGGCAATTGAACGGGATCCCGATGCTTAGGCGGGGAGAGATCTGGCTTGCCAACCTGAATCCGCGGCGCGGGACCGAGCCCGGGAAAACAAGGCCGGTGCTCATCGTTCAATCGCAGCCCCTGCTGGACGTGGACCATCCCTCGACTGTGATCATTCCGCTTACCACCAATCTCATCGAGGATGCGGCCCCGTTGCGCATTCGTGTGCCGGCCGCAGAAAAGCTGAAGCACGATTACGATCTGCTTGTGGACCAGATGCGCGCGATTGATAATACCCGTATCATCCAGGGGCCTCTTGCTCGCGTGGCGCCGGCCCTCATGGAAAAAATCGAGGAAGCGATCTTGACGGTCCTTGACATCGGCGGCAGTTTCAACTTTTACTAAGAGTTTGCGCAAAAATAAGTTCGCGTTTTGGTGCGAGCCCTAACCGCGTCGTTTCGCTTTGACGCCGCCCGCTGAGCGGCGCGTCAAACGTGCTGTCTTCACCGCTACATCCAAGAGCGCCCGCAAGGCTGCGTTCACGGCCTTATCGTTTGGAAAGGCCTCAGCAACCTCAGGTTCAAGGACGACGACGTTTGTCTCTGCTGCGACTCGGGCTGCGTACTTCCCGCGTTCAAGGCGTCCGAAGTCCGAGCGCTTGTACTCGGATCGAAGTTCGTCCGGCATCAGGCGATCAGCCTTCTTCACAGATCTTTCGTTCCCGTCTCGTCAACGGACGAGCACTGAGAAACTCACAAAGCAGAGGCGATCAAGAAACTCGCGGAAAATTCTCCTGCGATTTCCACTACGCCCAAATAATCGGGGTTTATGGGCAACTCTCCTCGGATGCCAGCAATAGTTCCGCGACGAAAAAGTCTTCTTCGGCACTTTCAACCCACATGCGCGCCAGGCGCAGGTTCTCAGGCGCTGCGCTCATACACAATCGTCCCTTCGTGCATTGCGGGGTAAATGATCGTGCCCACCAGATCTCTGTACCGGGCGAGTTCTTCGGGAGTCGCCACAATCACGTCTTTTGCCAAGCCGATGCCGGCAAGCGCCTTCCGGATTCTAATGGTCAGATCCCGTTTGGATCCGTTGACCGGCATAACAACGAGGAGATCCACATCGCTGTCGGGGCCCGCGGTGCCTCGTGCATGCGATCCGAAAAGAACAATCATTTCGGGATGGAATCCCTCGACGACGCGCCGGATCATCTCCCGGATTATCTCGTCGACTATTCCCTCTGTCGCTGCAGGAGACTTACACATCTCTTACACTCTCTGTCGGTGCGGGCCATCAGTCGCTGCCGGACGCCGATGGGATCACTGCAAGACTCATTTTCCAGGCGGATTTTCTCAGCTGATGCCCGGCGCCCGTCCAGGTAGGATTGGACTTCCGAGGGTCGTCGCAGGTAATAGCCGAGGACATAATATACGTCGGCAAGCGGCAAGGAGGGATACTGCTGCGCGATTTCTTGAGCCGTTGCGCCCTCCGAGAAGGCCGCGATGATGGTGTCGAGGGTCACTCGCGTCTTGCTGATCCGCACTACGCCATCAGCGCCGGTTTCAAGCGGAATGGTTTCGGTGGTTGACAGGTCAGCCATAGAAGCTTCTCTCCATTCGCCACATTTTAGCGCATTTTTCATTGAGCACTATTAATTAAATAAGCGCCATTGGCGCCGATCACCGCCTTTCGTAATAGACTGGCGGCATCGCGTCTCGATTTGCTGCAACCGTTACAGATTCAAATGGACACCCAACCGTTGCGGGCAGGAACCAGGAAGGAATTCGGTGACAGGATATCCATTTCCCGATTTCCATGTGCGACCGAGCATCCCGCGCGAATTGAGGAAATGGGTATCCTGTCACCCGATTAGCAGATTATCCTCGAAGTTGAAGAAGGGGAACGCCTGCTCGCAGCCTGCTCTGAACCTCTTCATGTACTGATCATGTGTAGCATCTACGCCGGCCTGCGCATTCCCTCGGAGGTGCTGTCCCTGCGATAGTCACACTTAGACCTGAAGCATGGCTTCATCACTGTGCAAGGTGCGTTTGCCAAAGAACGGCCAGACGGCCACCCTTCCTTTAAATTCAAAGCTCAAGAACACCCTGGAACAGTTGAAGAGCGGTTCCAAATCCGAGTTCGTCTTTACGAAACTGGATGGCAAGCCGCTTAAAACCGTGCAGAACATTTTCCGGACAGCTTGTCAAAAGCAGGCTTAGGAGACATCTCTCCACATGTCTGGCGGCACACCTTCGCCTCCCGGTTGGCGATGGCCGGAGTGGATCTGAGGACAATTCAGGAACTGGTTGGATGCTGTTACCTTATACGCCGACTTGACCGAATCCACTGAATTGGTTAACAGGCATGCGCGGTCAAATGGACATAGAATTCTGCAGACCATACGGTCGCGCAACTCATTGTAAGGAAATAATTTGGAATCTGGTAGCGCTACAGGGATTCGAACCCTGGTTTGATGGCTGAGAACCACCCGTCCTAGTCCCCTAGACGATAGCGCCACTTTGGGTTTGCGCATACTACCAAACTGCTTGCCGTACGTCAACCGCAAGCGTGGTTCTGCCATGCGCCTATTCCGTGAATGGCCGATCCGTGCTAGCATGCGCGTTTCTGATCGGGGGCGGAATTTGCACGGGTACGGAGCATTGCTGGTAATTCTGGGATCGGCTCTCTGGGGCACGGATGCCCTGTTCCGGAGGCCGCTGACCGGATCGCTCTCCCCTATCACCATCGTGCTGCTCGAGCATTGCGTGCTGGCTCTCGCCGTCTTGCCGGTCGCCGTTCGCTGCCGCGGCGAATTCAAGGCGCTCGCGGGTCGCGATTACGCTGCGCTGCTGTTGATCTCCCTGGGGGGATCGGTCGCCGCCACCAGCCTGTTCACCTTCGCCATGAAATACGGCAATCCGAGCGTCGTCATCCTGCTGCAAAAGACCCAGCCTCTCTTTACGGTCCTGTTGGCCAGGATCCTGCTGCGCGAACGGCCGGCCGGGTGGTTCTGGCCCTTTTTTGCACTCGCCATGACCGGCGCCTGCCTGGTTTCGGCGCCGGACTGGCAGGCGGGCCTGCTGTCCGGCCCCAGCCATCCGGTGGTCGTATCATGCGCACTGGCCGCGGCGCTCCTATGGGGAAGCGCGACGGTGTGCGGCCGCTACGTGATCGGGAAAATTTCCACGCCGTTTTTGACCTCGCTCCGTTTCCTGTTTGCTCTGCCCGCGCTGCTGATGCTCTACGCCCTGCAACCGGCAACGCAGCGCCGGCTGCCGGCCGATCCATGGTCCATATTCAGTGTGGTAGAAATGGCGTTGATCCCGGGACTCGCTGCTCTGCTGATCTACTATAAAGGACTGCGCTCCACCAGCGCTTCCATCGCCTCCGTTTGCGAATTGTCGTTTCCGGCGACCGCCGTAGCCGTCAACTGGTTATTTCTGGATGTCCGGCTATCGGCTGTCCAGCTGGCGGGATCCGCCTTGCTGGTGGCCTCGGTGACGGCACTGGCCTGGACAAACGCAAGCCGGACCGGCAATCCCGGCGCTAAACTTATTCGCCCCTAGAAATTGCTGCTTCAGGCACAGCACTGAGAGACTATGACTCAAGGGGGAAATGCCTTGCCATCCCTGATGCCGGGGCATAGAATTTTGGGCGACATGGTGGAGAGTATTGGAATGCCGGGGAAGGTCCTGCTTGCTTCCCCAAGAGGATTCTGTGCCGGTGTTGTCCGGGCCATCGACATTGTAAACATGGCTCTGGAACTCTATGGCCTGCCTCTGTATGTGCGCCGCGAAATCGTCCACAACAAATATGTGGTCAACGAATTGCGCCAGAAAGGCACGATCTTCGTCGATCATCTCTCTGAGGTTCCCCCGGGGAGCCGGGTCATCTTCAGCGCCCATGGGGTTGCGCCGGAGGTGAGGGAGGAAGCGCGGGAAAATGGACTTCGGATCATTGATGCCACTTGCCCGCTGGTGACTAAGGTCCACCTGGAGGCCGTTAAATACGCCCGCCAAGGTTATACCATCATCCTGATCGGCCACCGAGATCACGACGAGGTCATCGGCACGCTGGGTGAGGCGCCGGATGCAATCCGGGTGTTGATCTCTGCCGAGCAGGTGGACAGCCTGGAAGTGCCGGATCCCTCCAAGGTAGCCTACTTGACGCAAACCACATTGAGTCTGGACGATACAAGGCATATTATTAGTTGTTTAAGGAAACGATTTCCGGGGATTCAAGGTCCATCGTCGGCGGGCATCTGCTATGCGACTCAGAACCGCCAGTCGGCGGTACTGGAGCTCGCAAGGCAGGCGGAAGTCATCCTCGTAGTTGGATCCGCCAACAGTTCGAATTCCCGGCGGTTGGTGGAGGTTGCGCAGAGCCAGGGTGTGCCGGCATACCTGATTGACGACATCGAGGATATCCGGCGCGAGTGGATGCAATCTGTCCGTACTATCGGCTTGACGGCGGGGGCCTCAGCGCCCGACAGCCTGGTCGAGAGGGTGATCCGCTTCCTGAATGAACTGGGATACCCGGAAGTGGAGACCGTCGGCAGCATCAGGGAAGATGTGGAGTTTGCGTTGCCCGCGGAACTGGCGCGCTCGCATTAGCGGGTGGTTTGCGGCGGGGATTTCCGTACCCTTCGGGGGAGCAGCATGGCAGACGATTTCACCTTTGTGACAGGAGCTACCGGTTTCATCGGCAGCCATGTCGTGCGCCTGCTGCGCATGCGCGGCGACCGGGTGCGCATCCTGGTCCGCGGCTCGAGCCGCGCGCAGAACATCGAAGGGCTCGGCTGCGAACTGGTGGTCGGGGATCTCCGGGAGGCAAGTTCGCTGGTCCGTTGCGTCCAGGGCTGTCGCTGCGTCTACCATGTCGCGGCTGACTACCGCCTCTGGGCGCGCAATCCGCAGGAGATCTATGAAAGCAACGTAGCGGGCACGCGCAACCTGCTTTCCGCGTGTTGTGAGGCCGGCGTTGAAAAGGTCATCTACACCAGCACGGTTGGGACGATCGGCATGCGCAAGGACCACGTACCTCCCGACGAAGAGGCCCCGGTCGCGCTGGACGACATGATCGGGCATTACAAAAGATCCAAGTTTATGGCCGAGCAGGTCGCGCGCGAATTCGCGCACGAAGGCCTGCCGGTCGTCATTGTCAATCCCACCGCGCCGGTGGGACCGGGCGACATCAAGCCGACGCCGACCGGGAAGATCATCCTGGATTTCATCCGCGGCCGCCTGCCGGCATATGTGGACACGGGATTAAACATCGTCGCCGTCGAGGATGTGGCCGAAGGGCATCTCCTGGCGGAGCAAAAGGGAGAGATCGGGCAGAGATATATTCTCGGCGGGGAAAACCTGAGCTTGCAGCAGATCCTGGAAACGCTCGCTCATATCTGCGGCCGGCGCATGCCCAGGTTTCCGATGCCATGGCTGGTGGCATACACCGCCGTGGGCATGGAACAGTTTGTCATGGGAACGATCCTCGGCCGGGAGCCTGTCATCCCGCTGGATGGGGTGAGGATGGCCCGGCACAAGATGTATGTCAGCAGTGAAAAGGCGCGCCGCGAACTGGGTTATAATCCCAGGCCGGCAGAGGAGGCGCTGCGCAGTGCCGTCGAGTATTTCCAGCACACCTGGCGTCCCGACTCAGCCCGGGATCGCGTTTCGAACGTGCGCACCGGGACGGCCTAGATTGAGCGGATAGAGAAATCGATGCCGAAAGTAAATGCTGTCCGAGATTCGGATCCGTGGATTCAGGACCTGCCGTCCCGGATGCCTGCCATGGTGTATTACGGAGCCGATCAAATGAGCCTGGAGATGGTTCCGGTGCCCGAGATCGGCGATCGGGAATTGCTCGTGCGCGTCCATGCCTGCGGCGTCTGTGGCACCGATCTCAAAAAAATTGAATTAGGCCTGGTGAAACCGCCCAGGATCTTCGGCCACGAAATGGCAGGGACGGTCGTATGTGCCGGCAGCAAGGTTGCGAAGTTCGTGCCCGGCGACCGAGTCGCCGTCTACCACCATGTCCCATGCCGGCAATGCTTCTATTGCGCCCGAAAACTGTATTCCCAGTGCGAGCACTACCGGCGCACCGGCACCACGGCCGGCTTCGAACCGGCAGGCGGCGGATTTGCCTCCTATGTCCGAGTCATGGATTGGATCGTGGAGCAGGGGACGATCGCGATCCCGCCGCACGTAAGCTTCGAGGAAGCGAGTTTCATGGAGCCGCTCAACACTTGTCTCAAGGCATTGGAAACGGCTGTCCTCCAGGCCGGCGAACTGGTGGTCATTTTCGGCCAGGGGCCGGTCGGACTGCTGATGATGCAGGCGGCCGTGGTGGCGGGGGCACAGGTGGTCGGGCTCGACTTCATCGAGCGGCGGCTCGAAATCGCGCGGGAACTGGGCGTGCATCATGCCTGGAATCCAAAAAAGGGGGACCTTGCCCCCCTGGTCGCCGGCCTGACGGACGGGCGCGGAGCGGACCTGGCGATCATAGCTACCGCCGATTCGCGGACCGTCAGCGCAGCCCAGGCGCTGGTGCGCAGAGGCGGCCGCGTTCTTTTGTTTGCCAGCACGGTCCCGGGGGAAATGGTCCCCGTCGACGTATCGCGCATCTGCGTCGAGGAAAAACAACTGATCGGCAGCTACAGCTCCTCGGTGGAGCTGCAGGATATGGCCGCCGACCTCATCTTCAGCAGGAGGATCCACGTCGCGCGGCTCGTGAGCCACTGCCTGCCGATGGACAGGTTCGGGGAAGCGATCCGCATCGCTTCCCATCCTTCTGAGGATTCGCTAAAGGTCATAATAAAGCCATGAGAGAACTGATCAAGGTTGCCAGAGAAAAGATGACCGCGGCAGTTCTGTACGGGAAACAGGATGTCCGCATCGAGCAGATTCCGATCCCGCGGGTGGAATCCGGAGAAGTTCTGGTCAGAATCAGGGCCGCGCTCACCTGCGGCACCGATCTGAAGGTGTATCGCCAGGGATTCCATGCCCGCATGATCGTCCCGCCCTCGGTGTTCGGTCATGAGATGGCAGGCGTCGTCGAGGAAGTGGGTCCGGGCGTCGACAGCTTCACTCCCGGCATGCGCGTGGTGTCGGCCAATTCGGCGCCGTGCAACCGGTGTTTCTTCTGCAGGAAGCACCTGGCGAACCTCTGCCAGGACCTGCAATTCCTCAACGGCGCATACGCCGAGTTCATCAAGATCCCCGAAAGGATTGTGCGCCAGAACCTGCTGATCTTGCCCGACCACATCGATTTCAGCGAAGCCGCCATGGTGGAACCGCTGGCGTGCGTCATGCGCGGCGTCGAAGAAACCGGAATCAGCGAGGGGGATACGGTTGTCGTCATCGGCATGGGCCCGATCGGCCTGATGTTCGTGCAACTGCTCAAGAGCACGGGCGCCGTAGTCATTGCCGCCGCCAAGAGGCCCAATCAGCTGGCGCTCGCCGCCCGCATGGGCGCCGACTATGTGGTCGACTCCACCCATTCGAACGTCGTCGAGCAGGTGCGCAAGCTTACCGAGGGGGGACGCGGCGCCGACGTCGTGATCGAAGCCGTCGGTTTGCGCGAAACCTGGCAGCAGGCCATGGGAATGGTCCGGCGCGGGGGAACCATCAACCTGTTCGGCGGTTGCCCTTCGGGCACTCATATTCCCCTGGACAGCACACTGATCCATTATTCCGAAATCACCATCAAGGCGACGTTCCATCACACGCCGCGCCACATCCGTGAGGCGCTGGATGCCATCCACAGGGGCCAGGTGTCTGCCAACAGCCTGATCACCGGCCAGGAAAATCTCGCATCCCTGGGCAACGTATTCGAGCGGCTGCTGAACCGGAACGGCGACCTGAAGATCGCCATCATCCCATGAACGCCGCCGGCCCGCTTCGCCGGAAGCAGATCCGCCGGCAGCCACGCACCCGGCACTCCCCCGACGCACCGGAGGCTGCATGAACCGCGCCCTTGCATCCTCCTACCAATGCGTCCAGACCGTGGCGCGCACACGCGCCAGGAATTTCTACTATTCTTTCATCGTGCTCCCGCCCGAGAAGAGACTCGCCCTGTGCGCCGTCTACGCATTCATGCGCGCATGCGACGACATCGCGGACGAATCCGGGGATCCCGACAGCAAACTCAGAGGGCTGGAGGACTGGCGGGCCCGGCTCGATGCCGCAATCCTGGGCAGGTTCGACGGATCGCCTATCCTGCCGGCATTTTGCGATACGGTGAGCAGGTTCTCCATACCCGGAGAATACTTCCACTGGATCATCGACGGCGCCGAAATGGACTTGACGATCCAGGCCTACCAGACTTTCGACGAGCTGTACCGTTATTGCTTCCGCGTCGCATCCGCCGTGGGCCTCGTCTGCCTGCGGATTTTCGGCTCCACCGAGGACCGGGCGCGCAAGCTCGCCGAGGATTGCGGCATCGCTTTTCAGCTCACCAATATCCTGCGCGACCTCAAGGAAGATGCCGCCTTGGGCCGCGTCTATCTGCCCGCGGAAGACCTCGGCCGTTTCGACTATTCAGCCACCGACCTGCGCAACGGCGTCATCGATGACCGCTTCCGCAAGCTCATGGATTTCGAAGCCAAACGCGCCGCCGGTTATTATGCCCAGGCACGCGAGCTGATCTCCCTGGTAGAGTGGACTAGCCGCCCGGCCCTGTGGGCAATGATGGAGATCTACGAGCGCCTGCTGAAGAAGATCGTCCGGCGCCGGTTCGACGTTTTCAGCTCTGTGGTACGGCTTTCCTCGGCGGAAAAAAGCATCATCGCCTTGCGCGCCCTCTCCATGCGCTATCTGGGTATGGGAAGGAGTCAGAAAACAGGAGTCAGGAGTCAGTAGTCAGGAGTCAGGAGAAGGAGCGCGGGCGTCCCGGCCAATGCCGCATGGTTTTGACGGATGGCGCCCATGGCGCGTTTGGAGTGCGGCGACTGGTCGCCGCTTTCAGCAGCCTGGTGTTGCCCCACACCGGCAGCTTGCTGCCGGGATTGCCGCAGTGCGCCTGTAGCCAAGATTGGTCTCTCCTGAAAACGGCAGCAAGCTGCCGTTGCGCAGCCGGAGCACGCTTTCAAGAGCGGCGACCAGTCGCCGCACTCCAAACGCGCCCTTCAGCCGTTGAATCAGTCCGATTGGAGCAAAAACTATGCGGCATTGGGCGGGACGCCCACGCTCCATTGCGGTCAAGCCATTCTGACTCCTGACTCCTGACTCCTGGCTCCTGACTCCTGCAGTTAAAATATCGACGCGAGCGAGCCGCTTGCCTGAAGCAACTCCACCTGGCGTTCGAACAGCGCACGGTCGGCTTCGACCAGGGCGGCTCGCTTTTCCAGCAACTGGGTACGCGTCTCGGAAACCTCCCTCGAATCTGCGCGGCCGGCCTCGAGCCTGGTTTCGCTCACCTTCAGCTTCTCTTCGTAGACCGCCACCGTCTGGCGCGCCAGCGTTGCGGCGCCGATCGCAACCCGCAACGCGCTGGCACTCTTTTCCAGATTCGCCTTCAATTCAGATTTGAGCCGTTGCAGCTGCAGGCGCGCAATCTCCGCATCCTGCCGGGCGGCGGAAACGCGGGCGCTGGTACGAAAACCATTGAACACGGGCACCTGCACGGAAAGTCCCAGAATGTAGTTGTTGCGTGTAAAGCGGTTGAAGAAATCCTGGTAGTTGTTGGTCTTGCTGAAGAGCGCATACTGGGAGATCAGGGTCAACTGAGGGTATCTTTCAGCCCTCTCCGCCTCGATCCGGAAATCGCGCGCGCGTGCCGCGGCTTCGGCTTCCCGGATGGCGGGATGAATCTCCAGGGCTTTTTGATAGAGGGCATCGGGAGTAAGCGCCAGCAGCTCGGAACCGATCTCCGGCCGTTCGGTGAGGATGGCTTCCTTTTCGGGAATGCCGGTCAACTCTCGCAGCCCGGCCTCCGCCAACCTTACTCTTTCCTGGGCCACAAGCCACTGCTGGTCAAGGTCGGCGGCGGCCAGCGCGGCGATTTTCGCGTCCAGCGGAAGCGCGCGGCCCCCCTGCACGAGCGATTCCATCAGCCGGCTGTCTTGCCGGGCAGCCGTGCGCTGCTGCTCCAGCAACTCGATCGCCTGCCGTGACTGATGGAGCTCGCTGTAGAAGAGGATGGTCCTGGCAGCCAGGAGGTTGCGCGCGCCTTCCGTGCCTGCTTGCGCAGCGGCGCTCCCCGCCTCCGATTCGCGGATGAGATTTTTGTTTCTGCCGCTCAGGAAAGCCTGGCTCGCGGCCGCCTGGAACACCGAGGGCGCCGCGCCTTCAATGCTCAACGGAAAGCCGTTGTTGTAGGCCAGGCCGGTCCCGGCAACAACCTGCGGCATGTTCAACGAGCGGGTTTCGCGCACCGCCTCGGCCGCCTTGGCGGCTTCCGCCCGGGCCAGCAACACCTCAGGACCGCGGGCGAGCGCCAGGCGAACCGCTTCCCGCAGTGTGACCGGGCGGCCTTCCCTGCCCGCCTGTCCCTCAGGCTCCACAGCGACGGCCGATGCGCAGAGCGCCGTCAGAAAGATGAGACCGTGAATGATCCTATTCATAGCGCAATGCCTCGGTTGGATTGAGTTTTGCGGCACGGTTAGCCGGAACGAGCCCCGAAATCACGCCCACCGTAAAAGAAAGCAGGAACGCGAGCACGATGGAAATCGGGGAGACAGGAATTTTGAAACCGGAAAGCCGGTCGGCAACCAGCGGCCCCGCAACGCCGAGCATGATTCCCAGGCCGCCGCCGATGCTGGCCATAAAAGTGGATTCAATGAGAAACTGACACAGGATCTCGATCCGCCTGGCGCCCATGGCCATCCTGACGCCGATCTCCCGGGTTCTTTCGGTCACCGACACCAGCATGATGTTCATGATGCCGATGCCGCTGATCACGAGGGAAATGACTCCGATCAGGAAAAGGACCACCGTGATCGCCGCGGCGATGCGGCCGGCCGCGCGCAGAATCTCGGCCAGGTTCTCCACGCGATATATGGTGCCGGGCCGGTGGCGCGATTCCACCAGTTGCTTGATGCGCCGCGTCACTTCCGGCACGGCTTCCGTGCGGCGTGCAGAGGCATAGATCTGGTCCAGCTTGTCGCTGGTTTCAAACTGGCGCATGACGGAAATCGGGACCAGCACGGAATATTTAGAAATCTCGGAGGTCCCGAACGTCTCGACCCCTTCCTTGAAGACGCCGATGGTCTCGAATCTGACCTTGAACAGCTTGATGCTTTTGCCGCGTACGTCGAGGCTGCCGAAAAGGCGGCGCGCCAGTTCCTCCGTCAGCAGGCACACTTTGTGGAAGCCGCGCCCGTCGGAATCATCGAAGAATCTCCCGGACAGAATCAGCAGGTTGCGTATCGCCTCATATTCCGGCGTGGTGCCGATCACCGTCACTTCTCTTTCCCGGGCCTGGATCATCAGCCGATCGTGATTGACCATAATGCCCGTGCTTGCCGCCACGCCGGGAACCCGGCGGATGGCTTCCATATCGCTCAGGGTAAGATCGTCCGAGCGCGCCCTGTTGCCGGCAACATTGCCGCCGGCCTCGTAGTAGAGATAGATGAGGTTGGATCCGACGCCCTGGATCTGCTGGAGGATGTAATCCCTGGAAGTGAGTGCGATCGTGACCACAAGGATGATCGATGCCGTACCGATCATCATCCCGAGCATGGTGAGCCCCGCGCGCAGCCTGTTGGCGATCAGGCTCCCGTATGCGAAATTCGCCGCCTCGAACAGGTTCATGGCATCTCGATAATGTACGAACGCCCGGGTCCGGCTGAAGTCCGGCCCCACAGCTTTGCAGTGATCGCGGACGGATGCGCGCGCGGCGTCTAGCGGATCTGCTTCAGCGCCTGCTTCGACCGGCGGTATTCCGGATCGAAACCGAGCGAGGTCTGGAATGCCTGGCGCGCCTCGGTCTTTTGATTCTGCGCCAGGTATGCCCGCCCGAGCCAGTAGTAGGCCTCCTCGAAGGACGGATCATCGTCGGTCAGAGGCCCGGCAGTCAGTTCCAGCAGAGTCTTGAGGGCATCGGCAAGATTGCGGTTCAGCTCAATCTGCGCCGCAGCCAGAACCAGCCGTGCGTTTCGGTTCGACCTGGCAAGGGCGCACCCTTTCTGTGCGTTCGACTCGGCGCCGGCAAAATCTCTCTGGCGCAGCTGAAAGGCGGCCAGATCCACGAAAGCCTCAGGATCGCCGGGAAATTTCACGGCCGCCTGCATCAGCTCCTGGCGCGCTTTTTCCCGTTCCTTGTTGGCCTCGAAAATCATCGCGCGTGCGCTGAAGCCCGCCCGCGGCGATATCCGGGCGATTTCCCTGGCTTGGGCCTCGGCCTTGCCGCGGCCGCCGCCCATCACTCCCGGAGCCTGGGAATAGAAATCGAGCAGATCGAAACGGGCATCCAGGTTTTCCGGCGCGAGCTGGACGGCAGCTTCAAACCTCTCACGGGCGTTGCCTGCAGGGCCGATCGCACCGAACATGGACGCATGTTCGGCTTTGCGCCCGTAGGCGCGTCCCAGCCACAGATGATAAACACCGTTGCGGGGACTAATTTCAACCGCCCTCTTGAATTCGCGGATCGCGTCGTCCCAGCGCTGCAGCTTCAGATGAGTCTTGCCTGCCCAGAGACGGAGATTCGCATCTTCAGGCGACTTTTTGATCAGGCCCGAGAGGGCTTCCGCGGCGCCCGGGAATTTTCCGTGCTCGTACAGGGAAATGGCGCCCTCGATGCCCTGGGCGCAGCCAGGCGCCGGCAGGAGTGCAAACCAGACCATCAGCAGCCAGAATCTCATTTGGTTTTGACCGTTACCTTGACGCCTTCACTCATCACGGCGTCTCCCGGATCGACCACCTTGTCCCCCGCCTCGAGACCGCGGACAATCTCAATCCTGTCACTGGCGCTGCGCCCTGTCTGGACGGTGTGCCTTGCCAGTTTTCCGGACTGAACCATCCAGACGTATTCCCTGCTGCCATCGAGGAAAACGACGCCGCGCGGCAGCGATTTCACGGGCGCGCCCGGCCGCGTTTCGATCTCCACATCCACATTGATGTTGGGGAGCAGCATGCCGGCAGGGTCATCGATGCTGCACAGGACCTGGGCGACGGAGCGCGTCCCCAGTTCCGACACCTGGGCAGGGAGCCGGCGGACCTTGCCGCGCCAGCGCTCCTGGGGGTGCGCATCCCAGCGGATCACCACATTTTCGCCCGGCGCCACCTGTCCCAGGTCCGGCTCATCCACATACGCGCGCAAACGCAGGCGCCCGAGATCGGCAAACAGCCCGATCGCTTCCCCCGCATTGAGATAGGCGCCGTCTTTGACGGCCAGGGCAACCAGGGTTCCGTCCGACGGCGCGCGCACCACCATCCGGGATTCATAACCGGCCAGGTACTGGATGCGGGCCTGTGCGGCGGCGAGGCGCGATTGGGCGTTGCGGCGGTCGTGCGCATCATAACGGCCGCGCATGTCCTCGCGCTTCTGCTGAGCCGCCTTGAGCGCCTGCTCGGCCTCGGCCAGGCCCTTGCGGCTCTGCTCGACCTCAAAGCGCGAGATCGCGTCGCGAGCGAGCAGCCATGCATTGGCCTCGACCAGTTTGCGCGCGTGGTCCACGGCCAGCTGCGCGCGCGCGGCCTCCGCATCCGCCTGGCTGCGCTCTTCAGCCGCCGGCCCGCGTTCGATGTCGCGGAGCGCAAGCAGAGCGGCATCGAGCTCCGACTGGGCCGCCGCTTTCTGCGCCGGCAGCAAGGCATCCTCGATCCTGACAATTGCCTGTCCCTGCGCCAGCCGCAATCCTTCCCGCACCTCCGTCCACCGGCAGATGCCTGCCCCGGAGGCACGCAGGTCATATACCTGTTCCGCTTCCACCTTGCCGTTGGTGGAGATGCTGCGGTGGAGCGCTGCCAGCTTCACCTCGACGACTTCGACCGGCTCGGCCTTCTTGAAAAGGCCCGCGGTCCAGAGCAGCGTGGATGCCACCAAAAGCGTCGGCACCACAATAATCAGCCAAATCAGCATCTTCTTCATGTTCCGAGAATATATCCGATAGCCCCCGCCGGTGCAACATCAGCAGCTTGCGGGCCGCCCAGGGCAACAATTCGTTTGCCTGAATGTTCGCGTGGCCCTATTCTCGTGCCATGCTGCTGATTGCGACGGCCCTGGCCGAAGAATTGGAAACGGCGCTGAACCTCTGTAGCCGCGTAACCAAAACCCGGATTGCCGGAATTCCCGTCTGGACGGGCGTCTCCGGCAAGACAGAGATTCACATGGTGAAGCTCGGGATGGGACCGCGCCGGTCCGCCTCGACGCTTGGGCGGGCGATTGCCGCTTTGAATCCCGAAAGGGCGCTCATCGCCGGATATGCAGGCGCTTTGGATCCCGGCCTCAAAATCGGAGACCTGATCGCTGTAAAGGAAGCGCGGCTGTTCCTGGAAGAGACTTGGGGGGCGCCGCTCGGCGAACTTGGCTTCGGAGCCCCTCAGCTGCTTGCGGGCACAGATCAACTCGTCGCCACGGGCCGGTCTGCAGGGGTGGAAATGCATTCCGGCACAGCCCTGACCATGCCCTGCGTGGTCGGCGCACCGGAGCACAAACGAATGCTTTTTGAGCGTTTCCGGGCTGCCATCGTGGACATGGAGACCGCCGCGCTCGCCGCGGTCGCGGACCGGGCGGGGGTCCCGCTCCATTGCGTGCGCGCGATCAGCGATGAGGCCGATGATGATTTCCTTGCCTCGTTCTCCTACCATCCCGGCCTGCATCCACTCCCGCGCGCAGCTAAAACTGTGGCCGCCGGCCGCTGGCTGCGCCGATACTCCGATTGGCGTGAGCGCTCCCGGTCAGCACGCCACAACCTGACCCGATTCCTGGCGAGCTACCTGGAGATTGACACGTGACCCCGATTCCGAAAATCAGCGAACGCGAGCCGGCATCGATGCTTGGTTTCGGCGCTATTTCGGAGCCGCGCGCGTGAGCAAGCGGATGCTTGACAGCTGGGAGCCGGGATCGAAACGAAAAACCGGACTGCGATATATCCGCTTGCTGACGCGCGCGGCTCCGTCGCTCCTGCCGATGGCTTTCGCAAAAAGAGTGAGACTCCACCCGCAGAGCGGGGGGCCTCAGGAAGCCCCCAAGATCGGGGCATGCAAGTGGGTCCCGGCGGCCCGCCGGGACCAGTGCCGTATTCCAACCCAAGACGGATGCTGCCATCATGCTGCCGTTGCGGAGTTGCGGAGGCCACTGGTCCCGGCGGCCCGCCGGGACCAGTGCCGTATTCCAACCCAAGACGGATGCTGCCATCATACTGCGGTTGCGGAGTTGCGGAGGCCGCTGGTCCCGGCCGGCGGCCGGGACCCACTTGCGCGCCCGGCTCAGGGAATGCCGAGGATAGGAAGCCGCGGGAACAGCAGAGCTTTTTCGAGTCTCACCGCCGGAGGCGGTGGTTTACCTTGACCAAACTAACATTTCACGCCGGAACGGCGGAGCGTTTCCGCGTCGCGCCGCCATAGGCGGCGCTTACCTATCGAGTTAAGACATGCTGTCGGATCCGAATCCATCGGGTCGAAATGGAGTTTGCCCGTTTGCCCCTGTAATTCATTGCACAGTTGGGCGGCACTCAAAACGGCAACTACGGTTCCTTGCGTTCGAGGGGGATGAACCGGGCGGGCGGGATCGAGCGGATGCGGTTCCGCTCCTCCTGCATGGACTGGTAGAGATTTTCCTGGGCGCGCGCCGCTTCCTCTACCAGCGGAAACATCAATTCGACCCGCCGGTCCAGGTTCCTGGGCATCCAGTCTGCGCTGGCAAGGTACACCTCGGGATCACCGCCGTTGTGAAAAACAAAAGCACGCCCGTGCTCCAGATAGCGGTCCAAAATGGAAATCACACGGATATTTTCGCTCAATCCCGGCACGCCGGGCCGGAGACAGCAGATGCCGCGCACGTTCAGCCGGATCATGACCCCGGACTGGTTGGCGCGATAGAGTTCCTCGATGATGGAAGTATCCACCAGAGAGTTCATCTTGGCAGTGATCTCCGCTTTTTGCCCGGACCGCGCCCAATCGGCCTCGCGCCGGATCAGCGCCAGCAGGGAATTCCTCAACCGGGTCGGCGCCATGATCAGGTGCTGAAACATCGGCGGCTCCGAGTAGCCGGTGATCGCATTGAAGAATCCCGAGGCCTCCCGGCCGATGTCGCCGGCGGCGGTGAGCAGCCCAAAATCCGTATAGAGCCGTGCTGTTTTTTCATTGTAGTTGCCCGTTCCGAGATGAACATAGCGCCGGATCCCGTCCGGTTCGCGGCGCACCACGAGCGCAATCTTGGCATGCGCCTTCAGGCCGAAGAGTCCGTAGAGAACGTGCGCTCCTGCCTGTTCGAGATCGCGCGCCCAGTGAATGTTGCGCTCCTCGTCGAAGCGCGCGGTCAACTCGATGAGCACCGTTACTTCTTTGCCGTTCCGGGCGGCACGCATCAGGGCATGGAGCACCGGCGATGCCGCGCCGCTGGTGCGGTACAGGATCTGCTTGACCGCCAGCACATCCGGATCTTCGGCGGCCGCGTGCAGAAACTCAATCACGGGATCGAAGGAATCATAAGGATGATGCAGCAGCAGGTCGCCGTCGCGCAGGATCTGGAAAATGCTGCGTTCCTCTTCCATGACCGGCAGGCCCAGGGGAGGCTGCGGACGGAAGTGAAGATGCTCATAGCCCGGCATGTCGGCGAGCGTGAGCAGGGGGCGGGGATCGAGCGGGCCACGTACGGGCACGAGCAGCGCTTCCTCCACACCCAGGTGGTTTTGAATCCGCTTCAGCAAGTCCGCGCTCATGCCGCTCTCGTATTCCAGGCGCATCGGCCGCGCCCGCTGGCGCTTCCTCAGCTTGGTTTCGAGCATCCCCATGTAGTCATCCCAGCCTTCGTCATCCAGTTCCACCCGCGCATCGCGCGTGAGGCGAAAACCCGCAGCCTCGACGATCTCGTAGCCGTAAAAGAGCCTTGCTGCCCGCTCTTTGATGATGTCGATCAGCCAGTAGAAAAAAAGATCGCCGCTGTCCGGCAGCCTTCGGAGCCCGGGCATGCCTCGGGGAACCTGGACGATTGCCAGGCGCGGTTCGGCCTGCCGGTCGCCGCCCGGCCGGAGCAGGATCCCGAGATTGACCGCCAGGTTGTGAAGATGGGGGAACGGACTGGCTTCATTGATGGCCACCGGAGTCAGCACGGGGTAAACCTCGGCTTCAAAATACCAGTCCAGGTGCGCAACCTGCGCAGGGCTCAGTTCTTCATGCGGCAGGATCCGGATCTGCTGCCGGGCCAGGGCGGGCAGCAGATCCTCGTGGTAAAGCGCAGAGCATGATGCGCACAGCCTGCGCACTTTTTCCCGAATAGCATCCAGCTGTGCACCGGGGGTCAGGCCCGCGGAATCGGGATCCTGATGCCCCTCGTCGATGAGTTCATACAGGGACGCAACCCGCACCATGTAGAACTCGTCGAGGTTCGAATGAACAATGCAGTAGAACCGCAGACGCTCGAGCAAAGGATTGGCGGGATCCATTGCCTCCTCGAGCACCCGGCCGTTGAACTCGAGCCAGCTCAATTCCCGGTTGATGAACCGTGGTTGCACGCCATCGTTCATAGGGAGCCCGCTCCCTCACGCAGGACGATTTTTCTCCCGAACACCTGGAAGAAAAAATCGCTCCGGGTCGCCAGCGCCAGCCGCTCCAGCGTGAGGTCCGAGAGATTGCCGGCCAGCAGCACGATCTGGTTCCCTTCCCGGCTGACCTTGAGATCAGCCAGTTTCTGCCGGTGTTCGCGGTCGAGCGAGTTGGCCACGCGCAGGATGGCGCCGAGCTTCGACACCAGCATGCGCTCGTCGCGTTCGAGCGCCACAAACGGGGCATGGCCCCGCTGCGGCAGGGCGCGGCGGTGATAGCGGGCGATGTTGCCGATGATCTCGAGTTCCTTGCGCTTCAACCCGAACAGGTCCGATTGGGAAATGAGATAGTGCGAATGCCTGTGGTGGCTGCGCGCACTGATGAACAGGCCGATATCGTGCAGCAGCGCGGCCACCTGCAGGTACAACCTGTGCAGGTCGGTCAGGCGATGCTCGTTCTTCAGGCAGTCCAACAGCAGTTCGGCAAGAGCGCATACCCGGTCGGCGTGGGCTTCGTCAAACTGGTATTTTTTCCCGAGGCCGCGCGCCGCCGACAGGATCTGATGGCGCAGATTCGTGAGCCGGTCCTTTTCAGCCACCGGCATGAGGTCCAGCAGCACACCCAGCCGGATGCTGGCGTCGCTGACGATCACCTCCTGTGCGCTCGTGGCTCTCAGCATCGCCGCATAGGCGAGCACGGCCGGGACCAGCGTTTCGGCGTCGAGATAGGAAATGGAATATTGCCGCACCAGCTGATCCACGGTCAGCCTGGCAATCGAGTCCACAAGGTCCACAAATCTGTCCCGGGACACCGTCAGAGCACCCCGATCATGGCCGGCCTCGGTCGCAATGCGCGCAACCAGCCGCACATCTCCGCCTACGGCAACGTAATTCACCGCCTTCTGGATCGGTAATGTACGGGTGACGGTCGTGACGATTTTTGCAATCTGGGATTTCAGCGCCTGGATTTCCCGCGCGTGCGACCGTGCCGCATTGCCGACTCCCGCCCACAGCCGGATCGATCCGAGCGGAAAAGTCCCGGACTGCAGAATCTCACCCTCGCTCAGCAGGGTCAGGTCGGCGCTCCCCCCGCCCACCTCCACCAGGAGAGTCTGGCCATGGCCCAGGTCCGGCCCGCCACGCAACGACTCCAGCACCGCCGAATAAGTGAGACGGTTTTCCTCCGAGCCGTCGATCACCTCGACGTCCAGGCCGGTACTCATCAAAATCCGGTCCAGAATCATGTCGCTGTTGGAAGCTTCCCGGACGGCGCTGGTCGCCACCGCCCGGTAGCGTACCACGCCGTAGGTATCCATGATCTTCTTGAAATCGCGCAGCGCTTCGGCAGCGGCCCGTATCGATTCTTCTCGGAGAAATCCCTCGGTGAAGGTATCCTTGCCGAGTTGCACCCCTTTTTTGAGCGAGTCGAGGATGCGCAAACGCCCTTCTGGAGTCACTTCCGCAATGTCCATGCGGATGGAACTCGCTCCGATATCGATCGCGGCAAGCAGATTGTTCGGCGGCTCAGCCATGGGCGACTCTCTCTCCGGCAAAATGATTATTATAGAACACTTCCGGGGAATCGCAGCGGCTTGCCGGTCCTTTTTCCTTCAATTCAGACACTGGAAATGAACCGCTAAGACCTCAAAGACCGCAAAGAAATGCCTTTATGGACAAACATGTCGCATGTTCCTTGCCAGCATGGACGCACCGCTGCGCAGTGCGGCATCTTTGCGGTCTTCGTGGTTCGTTTCGCGATCCGGGCTTACCGCTGCACTTCGAATTGCGGGTGGGGCTCATACATGATACTAATGTGGCAAAACAGAGGGGAAACCATGATCCTGTATATCGTGAGGCATGCCATCGCGGAAGACCCCAGGTGCAAGGCCGATGATGCGAGCCGGGAACTTACCAGGGAAGGGGTCGAAAAGATGAGGAAGGCGGCGGCCGGCTTGCGGGCGCTGGACGCAGTGCCCGATGTGATGCTCACCAGCCCCCTGGTCCGTGCACGCCACACCGCGGAAATATTGATCGAGACATTCTACCGGAAGCCCACCCTGAAGCAGTTGACGGCACTCGCGCCCGCAGGCAATCGCACCGCTGTCTACAAGGCGATTCTGGATTACGACAAGGCGGAAAGCGTCATGCTCGTCGGTCATCAGCCTTCTCTGGGGGAGATCGCCGGGGAGATTGCGTTCGGAACCGTGGCGGCGGCTCTCGATCTGAAGAAGGGGGGCGCCTGCGCAATCGAAATTCAAAAACGCGCCGCCAGGCCGCGCGGCTCATTGCTGTGGCTGGCAACCCCGGCCATGCTGCGCAAACTGAGTGCGGGAAAGGAGTCAGGAGCCAGGAGTCAGGAGTCAGAATAAAAAAGAAGCCGGAAGCCGGAAGCCGGAAGCCGGAAGCCGGAATCGCTGCAACCGGCTCATCCCAGCCAGCGGCTCAAAACCTGAATTTTTGCCTTCCATATCGCAGGAATTTGCATCTCGTACCTGTTATTGTCCTGACTCCTGACTCCTGACTCCTGACTCCTGACTCCTGACTCCTGACTCCTGACTCCTGACTCCTGACTCCTGACTCCTGACTCCTGACTCCTGACTCCTGACTCCTGAC